>Ga0105048_10001337_pt1 | contig 39987 bp, 35 predicted proteins | sample MAT05_FD_78382 | JGI IMG/M metagenome (GOLD analysis project Ga0105048, IMG submission 78382) | Freshwater microbial communities from Lake Fryxell liftoff mats and glacier meltwater in Antarctica - MAT-05 | ecosystem: Environmental > Aquatic > Freshwater > Ice > Liftoff microbial mat | place... | reverse complement strand
GCTCCTCGCCGAGCAGCTTGCCGAGCAGGCGCTTGTACGCGCCGATGACATCGAGCTCGTCGCCGGCACCTCCGAAACGCGCGATCGCCTCGGGCCCGCCGACGAACACGAGATCGAGCCCGAACAGCTTCGTCGTGAACACCTCGCCGAGCGCCGCATGACCGCGCCGCTGGAACTCGATCGAGTCGACGAGCAACGCCGTTGGCGCGCCGAGCAGCGGGATCCACCCACTCACGCGGGGGATCGATCCGTGTTTCTTCACCGGCCTGGTGAGCGCGCGGACGACCAGCCTGCCGGCCCGCGCGGCGAAGCTGTCGGTCATTGGCGAGCAGGATGCCACGGCTCAGAGCTGCTCGCCGCAGAACTTGCAATGCACCGCGTCGACGTCGTGGCCCTGCGCCGAGCAGCCGGGACACGCCTGCGTCGAGACCTTCTGCCGGGCCTTGTCGACGCCGGCACGCACGATCTCCGACGTGACGACGCCGGTCGGGATCGCGATGATGCCGTACCCGAGCAGCATGAGCACCGATGCGAGCATGCGGCCGCTGGCGGTCTCGGGCGAGATGTCTCCGTAGCCAACGGTCGTCATCGTGACGATCGCCCAGTACACGCCGGCGGGGATGCTGTCGAAGCCGCTCGCCTCGCCCTCGATGAGGTACATGAGCGCCCCGACGATCGACGCGATCGTCATCACGGTGAGCAGGAAGACCGTGATCTTCGGTCGGCTCGCGCGTAAGGCGAGCAGCAGATCGTCCGCCTCGCCGAGGTAGTGGCCGAGCTTCATCACTCGGAACACGCGCAAGAGCCGGACGCCGCGCAGCAGCACGACCGTGTGCGCGCCGTCGACGAGCAGGCTCAGGTACGCGGGGAGGATCGACAGCAGATCGACGACGCCGAAGAAACTGGTGATGTAGCCCAATCGACGACGCACGCAGTACACGCGCAGCAGGTACTCGAGCGTGAAGATCGCAGTCAGCGACCACTCCAGCGTGACGAGCACGGAGCTGTACTGCGCACGGATCGACCCGACGCTGTCGAGCATCACCGCGAGGACGCTCGCAAGGATCAGGACGATGAGCGTGACGTCGAACACCTTGCCCGCGAGCGTGTCCGACTCGAAGACGACCTCGTGGAGCCGCTCGCGTAGAGCCGACAGCGGCGGACGGTCGGTGGCCATTGCCACCGATGGTACGTCAGTGCACCCGGATGCCGTCGGCGATGACGACCTTGCTGCCGAGCGACGTGCGCGACAGCTGGATCTTGTTCCACCCGGCGGCGAACTGGAACGAGCCGAGCGTGCGCCACTGGCTGCCGTTCTTGGTCTGATCCGCGTTCGCGGTGCCGACCTGTACGCCGTTCGCGTCGAACGCCGTGAACTTCGCGGTGGTCGTGCGGTTGGTGCCCGCGGTCCACCACGCGTCGATCGTGCGGCTGCCGGCCTGCGGCATGTGGAACCAGAACGTCGCCGGATCGGAGCCAGCGGTCGTGCTGCCGAACGCGTAGCTCGTGCCGTGGAAGCCCGCCGTCGAGCTGGCGACCGACCACTGGTTGGACATGGCGACCCAGCCGAGATCCTGGTTGTTGTTCGTGTTGCTGCTGTCGATCACGATCTCGGCGGGGATCGGTGCGGGATCCTCGGGATCCTCCGGCAGCGGCTCCGGCTCCGCACCCTCGTCGCAGTGCGCGCGTGCGAGGTCGAGGTACTCCTGCCACGGCCAGTTCGGTCCGGGATCGGTGCGATTGTTCGGCTGCAGCCGACCGTGACCGACGATGTGCACGTCGTCGATCGGGATGCCGTTGTCGCGCGCGATGTTGCAGACGAGCTTCGCCGACGCATCGATGAGCCCGTCGTCCCACGACGCCTGATTGCCGAAGCCCGCGTGCTCGATGCCGATCGTGAAGTTGTTGCTGCTGCTGCCGTTGCGGTCGCAGTCGTGGTTCTTGTTGAGCGAGCACTTGTAGCTCGCGCTGATGTGCCAGCCCTTCTTCGACTCGTTGACGAGCTGCGAGACCTCGGTGCCCGTCGAGTTCACGACGTAGTGCGCGCTGACGCCCGACTGCGCGCTCGCGAGCCAGGAATAGCAGCCAACGTACGCACCTTCGCACGTGTGGATGATGATCATCGCGCGCGCGCCAGCGGTGCCCGCAGGACGCGAGCTGGAGTTCGGCGACGGACGCCACACCGACAGCTCGTAGTCAGGACCGGCTGCGAGCGCCGGCTCGGGCGGTGGCACGGTGAAGTTCGGATAGACCTCGACGGGCTCGAGCTCACCGCGGATCTCACCTTCGTCGTCGACCTCGACCGCACCCTCGCGCATGCGCGGATAGACCTCGACGTACACGAACGCGGCGCGGGCCCAGTCCTGCTCGAGGCCGCTCCACTCGGCGACGACGTCGGCCCACGTGCCGATGTCGCTGCGATCTTCGATCTTCGCTGCACTCGCACGATCGTCGAGCCACGCTGCGGCGGCGCGGATGTTCGCGACGCGATCGGTCTTCACCGCTTCGACGTCGAGACCCGCGAGCGCCGCGGCCTCCTCGAGCATCGCGCCGCGCAGACCCATGACGCCGAACGCCGGATCACGGCCTTCGTGCTCCTCGCCACCTTCGACCATCTCCCACCGCGTCTCGACGTGACCGATGGCTTGCAGCAGCGGCAGCGGCACGTCGTACTCGTCGGCGACGCCCTCGAACACGCCGTCGAGGTCGCGCGACGAGAGGTCGTCGTTCGCCGGAGTGTCGTCGGCATCGATGCCGGCAGTCGGCCCGGTACGACGGGCTTCACCGTCGTCACAAGCGGTGACCGGGAGCGAACCGAGAGCAGCAAGGAGCGTGGAGCGGCGCAGGATGTTGGCGTGCATGGTCTTGTCGGGAGCCCGCGTTCGCGTGCGGGCATCGTCTTCGAGAAGAGAGTCACGCAACCGGGGTCCTGAGTTCCTGCGGAATTCCGGCGTTGCGGGCTTTGCTGTGAGCGGCGGTGGCGGTGCGTGAGCGCAACGGGGGGCGTGTCGCATCGAGCGTTCTGCGTAGCCGCGTTGACGCCTTCGACGGGCCGGGTCTACCATTTCGCGCGCGGAGGCCATCGTGACGGAGGACGACGATCAGAGCCTGCTGGAGCGCTGGCGCGCGGGTGATCGCGTTGCCGGCAACCGCCTCTTCGATCGCCACGTCCGCGCGTTGATGCGGTTCTTCCGCAACAAGGTCGCGTCGGGCATCGAGGATCTCATGCAGGACACGATGCTCGCGTGCGTCCGCGGCCGCGATCGTCTGCGCGAGGACGGCAGCTTCCGCGCGTACCTGTTCGCGACCGCGCGCTTCGTGCTGTACGAGCACATTCGCAAGCGTCGCAAGGGCGACATCGATCCGGAGACGTTCTCGCTCGCGGATCTCGGCCCCGGTCCGAGCACCGCGTATGCGAAGCACCGCGAGCAGCAGATCCTGCTGCAAGCGCTGCAGAAGCTGCCGCTCGAGTACCAGGTCACGCTCGAGCTCTACTACCTCGAAGGGCTCAGCGGTCCGGAGCTCGCGGCCGCGCTCGAGATCCCCGAGGCGACCGTGCGCAGTCGATTGCGTCGCGGCAGCGAGAAGCTACGCGCGCACATCGTGGAGCTCAACGAGTCGCCGGAGCTCGTCGGCTCGACGATCCAGAACCTCGACGACTGGCTGACGCGGCTGCGCGGATCACCGACGCACCCGACCGGGCCGTCGTGAGCGCCTCACTCCGCGCCAAGCGTCCCAGCGCGTCGTTTCCATGCCCGCGAGACGCCCGCGCGCCTCCACACCGCGCGCTCAGGCGCTTCACCGCGAGTGAACGCCTCGCGCCGCCTCGAAACCATCGCCTGGATCGCACACGCCTCCGCGCGCTGCCACGCGTCGAGCGTGTCCTCGCCTCACGCGACGACGATAGCAGATCCCCGCTGGTACGATCGAGCGCCATGGATCCGGTCGTCCATCTGCTCGTCGTCCAGGCCTACAACAACGCGTGGGCGAATCATCGGCTCCTGCGCGCGTGCATGCGGCTCGATCACGCGCAGCTCGGCGCGAAGGGCACGAGCTTTTTCCCATCGATCAAGGCGACGCTCGATCACATCGTCACCGTGGACTGGTTCTACGTCGCGGCGATCGAGCGCGGGCTCGCGGGACTGCCGGTGGATCCCGATGGACGCAAGTGCTTCGATCCCGAGGAGCCGTTCGACGACGCGCGCGCGCTGGCCGACGTGCAGCACGAGGTCGATGCGCGGCTCATCGCGCTGTGCGAAGCGCTCGACCCTGCCGCGCTCGCGCAGACGATCACGATCCCCTGGCGCACGATCGGTCACGAGACGACGTTGCGCGTGCTGATGCACCTGTTCGAGCACCAGATCCATCACCGCGGTCAGGCGCACGCGATGCTCGCAGGCACCACGGTCGCGCCGCCGCAGCTCGACGAGTTCTACTGCGCCGGCGATGCACCGCTGCGCGCGGTCGACTTCGCGGAGCTCGGCTGGACCGAGCTGATGATCTGGGACTAGGGCTCGACCCGGACGCCCTTCCAGAACGCGACGCGATCCTTGACCTGCGCCGCGGCTTCCGACGGCTCCAGATAGAACCACACGGCATCGCGATTCACCTCGTCGCCCACGACGATGTCGTAGTAGCTGGCGGTGCCCTTCCACGGGCACCGCGTGTGGGTGCCGCTGTCGCGTACATACTCGCGACGCAGCGACGCCATCGGAAAGTAGTGGTTGTTCTCGACGACGACGGTGTCGTCGCTCTCGGCCAGGACCATGCCGTTCCAAGTCGCTCGCATCGCGAGCACTATCGCACGCGAGCCGCTCGCGGGAACGGCGGACGATCTCGCGCGGCGATCCGCACCCCGCGACGAGCGCGCGCACCTCCATGTGTCACACCTCCAGCGGCCGCCATGCCCCGTTTGCGCTCGATCATCCTCCTGCTCCTGGCCGTCCTCGGCTGCGCGACCTACCAGCACCTGCGACTCGACCGCCGGCACGGCGACGCGCAGGTGCGCGATCGCGAGGTGTCGACGCTACCCGCAGGCGCGATCGACTACACGGCGCAAGTGCGCCCGATCCTCGAGGCGCGCTGCGTGGTGTGTCACGCGTGCTACGACGCGCCGTGTCAGCTCGATCTCGGCTCCCCCGAGGGGCTCGATCGCGGGGGCACGACCGCGGAGGTCTACGACGGCACGCGCATCTTGCAAGTCGATCCCACGCGGCTGTTCGAGGACGCGCAGACGACTGCGGCGTGGCGCGAGAAAAACTTCCATCCCGTGCTCAACGAGCGGCGGCAAGATGCCCGCGCGAACCGTGAAGCGGGCCTGCTGTATCGATCACTCGCGCTCAAGCGCGCGCATCCGGTCGAACCCGGCACCCGTGTGCCGGACGACGTCACGCTCGACCTGAATCGCGACGCACAGTGTCCGAGCATCGAGCAGGCCGCTCGACACGCGCGCAAGCATCCCGAGTGGGGCATGCCGTACGGATTGCCGGGGCTGTCCGACGAAGAGCACACGATCGTCACGCGCTGGCTCGAGCAAGGTGCGCATCACGTCGCGCCGCCATCTCTGCCCGCTCGCGACGCCGAGTGGATCGCGAAGTGGGAGGCGCTGCTCAACGGCGACACGCCGAAGCAGCAGCTCGCGAGCCGCTACATCTACGAGCACCTGTTCCTGGCGCACCTGTACTTCGACGAAGGCACCAAGGGCGCACCGCCCCACTTCTTCGAGATCGTGCGATCGAAGACGCCACCCGGCCAGCCGATCGATCGCATCGCGACCCGCCGCCCCTACGACGATCCCAAGGTCGCGCGCCCGTACTACCGCATAGCACCGGTGCGCGAGGCGATCATCGCGAAGCTGCACCTGCCCTACCGAATGGACGCGGCCCGCATCGCGCGGTGGCAGTCGCTGCTGTTCGATGCCGACTACGAGGTCACCGCGTTGCCGGCCTACACACCCCAGGTCGCGAGCAATCCGTTCGTCGCGTTCCGGGCGATCCCCGCGAAGGCGCGGTATCGGTTCATGCTCGAGGAAGCCGAGTTCACGATCATGGGCTTCATCAAGGGCTCGGTGTGCCGCGGCGGCATCGCGCTCAACGTGATCGATGATCATTTCTGGGTGTTCTTCGTCGACCCCGAGGCGAAGCTGCAGATCCAGGACGGCGAGTTCCTGTTCGCGAACAGCAAGGCGCTGCGCATGCCAGCGGAGGCGAGCTCGAACGCGCGACCGCTCGCGACGTGGATCCATCGTTCGAAGGACGAGCTCGCGTGGGCGAAGGCGCGGAACAAAGCGTTGGCGCAGGATCTCACAGCGGGCGAGACGAAGCTCGACCTCTCGCTCGTGTGGGACGGCGACGGCGACAACCATAACGCAGCGCTGACCGTGTTCCGCCACTTCGACAGCGCGACGGTGGTCAAGGGCATGGTCGGCGAGGCGCCGAAGACCGCATGGGTGATCAGCTACCCGATGCTCGAGCGCATCCACTACCTGCTCGTCGCCGGCTTCGACGTCTACGGCAACGTCGGCCACCAGCTCGCGACGCGCACGTACATGGACTTCCTGCGCCTCGAGTCCTAGGCGCTCTTCCTCTCGCTCATGCCGACCAAGGCGCAAAAGCGCGAACGCTCGCAGTGGTACCGTGACACCGAGGAGCGGGCGTATCGCGAGATCGTCGATGCGCTCGTCGACACCGGCGCGGACACGACGATTCGCTTCGAGACGGATGCGCCGAAGGTCGAGCTGTTCGCCAAGCTCGCGACGCATCTCGGCGACGTCGTCGAGCACCGCTACGACATGGACGAGGTCCCCGCGGACATCGAGACGCCGCTGCGCGCACTCGCACAGAACATCGGCCGCACGCTGGAGCGCGTGCCCCAGACCGCGTTCATCCTCGTGCCCGATGCGCCCCGCGGCATGCAGGTGTTCACGCTCGTACGCAACGACGGCCACTCGAACATCGCGTCACCGTTCGACGAGAAGAGTCGCCGCCTGCCCAACGAGAACACGCTGACGATCGCGCGCGGCTTCATCGGCACCTACCCCAATGCGTTCTTCGTCGTGCCACGCGCGGAGCTCGGCGCGTTCGCGAAGCAGCTCGGCTCGGTCGCGAGCGATGCCGACTACGCCGCACTGCAGAAGGGTTATGGTGTGCGTCGCACGGATGCGGACTTCTGGACGACGAGCGACCGCCTCACCGACATCTACCGCGACCGCTGGCCGATCGAGGCTGGTGTGCTCGACCTCAGCCGCTACGAGAATCGCTGACGCACCATGACGACACGCAAGTCGGTCGCGTGCCTCGGTGTCACAGCCCGCGGAGCATGTGGGTGAGCACCGGCCCGCACTTGCGATCGCATGGCGCGTGAAAGCTGCGGTGGACCCGATCGCCCGACGGCGCGCCCCACCACATCTCGGCGAGCGCGAGCGGTCGTACGCCGAGGCGAAACCCGAGGCCGAGCAGCTTCGGCCCCGCGCAATCGCCTGCGCCACCAGGCGGCGCGTGCGGTGCGAACAGATCCGCGATCGTTCGCACCTCGCCACTTTTGTCGGCGATGCGATACGTCCGCGCCAGGCCCATCCAGAGCTCGCGCGAGCGGGCGCGGCGGCGCACGACGAGCGCGCGCCGAGCTTCGCCGGTCGTCTCCGCGATCGCTCGCGTCATCACCCCGAGCTCCGCCTCGCCGACCGGCCAGAACGCGTCGCGAGCCACGGTGTCGAACAACGGCGGCGCGAACCCGGGCACGAACCAGCGCCCGCCGATCATGCCCGAGAACGCCCGAAGAAAGCCGATCTCGCCGCGCGCGTCCTCGACGACGAGCACGCCGAACATCTTGCCCTCACCCGGAGCGAACCAGTCCTGCACCGGCGGCGTCGCCTCGAGCTCGCTTGCGAGCACGGCCGCCGCTTGCACGGCGATCGGATGGGGCGCACAGCCGTGCTGCGGCATCGCGAACCCGCGCGGCAGCTCCGATCCCGGCACCAGCCGGGTCGGCGCTTCGATCACCCGGTGATCCAGATGACGGCGGCCTCGAACAGCAGCAGGCCGTCGTCCTCGATCGTCACCGCGCCGTTGCCCTGATCCGCATCGAACCCGAGCCCGAGGCGCCGACGCGGCGCGACGAAGCCACCGAGCATTGCATCGTCGCCCTCGAACGCGAACTCGACGATCGCGAGCGGGAACAGCGGGACGCTCGCGATCAAGTTCGCGCCGAGCGGCGGCGTCGTCGAGAACGTGCCCGAGCCACCGCCGGCGATCACGTCGACCGTGCCCATCAAGCCCGCAGCGAGCTCGTCGGCGGGGTTGAGGATCGTGACCGAGTCGGCCGCCGACACCACGCCTTCGGGTGCCATGCCCATGTCGTCCCACACCAGACCTTCGAGGCAGATCGTCGGCACGAGCACGTCTTGATACGTGCCGCCGATGTCGGTCGACTGCGCCGTCTCGGAGATCACGACGAGCGTGAAGCCGTTCGCGTCGCTCAGCACCGCGTCGGTGTCGGCGACGAACGTGATCTCGAAGCCGAGATCGTCGAGCACGCCGACGAGGCCCTGATCGTAGGTGTTGTCGCCGGTGCCGTCCTGCGTCACGACGAGCACGCACGCCGGCTCGCCGTCCTCGTCGCAGTCGCTGCCGGCATCGACGCCGCCGGGCGGCGAGTCGTCACCCCAGTCGTCGCCGTCGTCGTCCTTCATGCACGCGTTCGGATCGTCGGCCGGTGCGGCGCCGGGGAACGTGTTCTCGTTGGTGTCGTCGCAGTCGTCGTCGTTCGGCACGGTGCCGTCTGGCGGATCCTCGTCCTTCGGCACCATCACGCAGTCGCCGGCGTCGCCGAAGCCGTCGCCGTCCAAGTCCACGCACCACAGCGGGTTCGGCTGGCAGACGTCCTGATCGTCGCAGTTGCCGTTGATGCAGTCGCCGTCGCCGACACACGTCTCACCGTCCTCACACGTCGCACCGCACGACCCGCCGCAGTCGACGTCGGTCTCGTCGCCGTCCTGCATGTCGTTCGCGCAGGTCGGATCGATGCAGACGTCCGCGATGTCGTCGCACGTCATCGACACGCAGTCGTCGCCGTCCATGCAGCCCTCGCCGATGTCGCAGTCGTCGGGGCACGAGCCGCCGCAGTCGATGTCCGTCTCGTCGCCGTTCTGCATGCCGTCGTTGCAGTCGCCGCCGCTGTCCGTGTCGGTCGCGCTGTCCGTGTCGGTCGCGCTGTCCGTGTCGGTCGCGCTGTCCGTGTCGGTCGCGCTGTCCGTGTCCGAGTCCGTCTCGGTGACGGTCTCGGTCAGCGTCACCGAGTCCGTCTCGGTGTCCGTCGCGGTGACCGTCACGGTATCGGTGTCCGAATCCGTCTCGGTGTTGCTGTTGCTCGCGCTGTTGCTGTTGCTCGCGCTGTTGCTGACCGTGTTGCTGTCCGAGTCCGTGTCGCTCGCGCTGTCGGTCTCGCTGTCGCTGTCGGTCTCGCTGTCCGAGTTCGACGCGATAGCCGGGCACTCCGACGCGTCGTTCGCCTCTTGCCCAAGCCCGTCGTCGAGGCACGGATCGGCGCACGCCGAGCCGAGTGCAGCGAGCATCACGAGACACGGAAGCGAGCACGAGGAACGAAGCTTGGCGATGTTCATGGTGAAGACCGAACGCGGAAGATCTCGACTATAGCCGCGATCATCGGCGCAGGGCTAGTAGGCGCGGGTTCGGTCGAGCGCACGCCCGCTCGCGGTCGGGGCCTTCGGGAGGCCACATGTTCAGCGCGCGCTTCGACCAGACCACGTGGTGGCCCGCGCGCGACGCGGGCGTGTAACGCCAGCGATCACGATGAGCACGAGCCATGTCGGCGCGTCGCGACGATCGAGATCGCAGCCGCAGCCGCCGACATCGTCGCTCCCCGCAGTGTCGCCGTCGGATCCGCCCGACGCTTCGCTGCTGGTCTCGGCGCTGGTCTCGGCGCCCGCCTCAGCGCTGGCCGAGCCGCTTTCCGATCCTTCGGTCATTGTCGCGGTGCCGCTCGCACTGCCATTCGATGACGTGTCGTCGACATTGTCACCGGTGGGCCCACCGGTCGTCTCTGGATCGGACGTGTTGCCCGTCTCGCCGCCGTCGCTCGACGCGCCGCCCTCGGTGCTGCTCGACCCGCCGCCTGTGCTGCTCGACTCGCCGCCCTCGAAATCGCACAGCGCCGTGCACCCATCGCCATCGGCGCCGTTGCCGTCGTCGCACTCTTCGAAGCCCGCGAACACGTATCCGTCGCCGCACGCCGCGAGCTGACACCCGCCAGGGCACGCGTCGGTGTCGACACCGTTCGCGTCGTCGCACGCCTCGACATCGACCTGCACGAAGCCGTCGCCGCACGCTGCGGGCTGACACGTGCTCGTGCACGCGTCGGTGTCGTCGTCGTCGCCGTCGTCGCACGCCTCGACGCCCGCCAGCACGTAGCCGTCGCCACACGTAGCCGGCTGGCAGCTCGCGGGGCAGTCGTCGGAGCTGCTCGCGTTGCCGTCGTCGCAGCCCTCGCCGGGATCGAGCATGCCGTTGCCGCAATCGCAGCCGAGCCCCGGCGGATCCGCAGCCCACTCCACCATGTTCTGCGCACCCAGCGTGTTGTCCGCGAGGTTGATCGAGCTGTCGGTGAAGAGATTGTGATCGCCGAGCACGAGGATCCGACCGCCGCTGCAGAAACCGGTGTCGGGCTCGAGCACGATCATGAACACGTTGCCGTCGTCGGCTTGGTAGACCATCAACGCGTCGTCGCCGTACGTGAACGCCGATTGCGTGATCACGCTGAGGCTCGTGACGCCTACGGTCAGCGGATGATCGACGACCGGCGTCGCACTGGCCCCCATCGTGTTGACGTAGCCCGTGATGCCGAACTGCGTCGTGAACGACTCGTAGAACCGCAGCGGGAAGATGTCCGCGCTGACGATGAGCGTGCCACCGGCGTTCACCCAGCTCGCGAGCGCGGCCTGCTCGTCGTTGCTCAGCACCGCCGCGTTGGTGTTCAGCAGCGACGTGTAGAAGATGTCGACGCCGTCGAGGTAGTTCGCGGTCAGCGTCGGCGTGCCGGCGGCGAGCGAGTCACCGTTGGCGGTGATGAGCGCGCGGAGCTGGTCGTGCTCCTCACCGACGCTCAGCACCCCGCCCTCATAGTTGACGCGCGACGCGTCGAAGCTGCCCCACACTGCGGCGCTCGCCGACGTCGGCGCGAGGGCGAGGGCGAGGAGTCCGAGCGCGAGCGGGAGTCGACGACGAAACGCCAATATCATGCGCGGATCATAGCCGACCACGCCAGCGCGTGGCCTGCCTCAGAGCAGCGGCTTCAGATCGTCCATCGCGTTCGGCGTCTGCTCGAACGCCTTGAGGTCCTTGTGGCACGACAGGCACTTCATCTCCTTGCCTGCGGCCTTCGCCTTGTCGACCACGGCCTTCATCAACTTCTTCACCTCGGCCTGGCCGCCCTTTTCGCACGCGGCCTTCACCTTGGGCAGCGTCGCGGCGACGCATGGCTTGGGATCTTCGGCCGACGCATCGCCGCCGAGCACGAGACCGAACGAGAAGAGTGCCGCGAAGGCCGTCGAAGTGAGGAGCATGCGGAGCTTCATGGGTCGCCTAGCGTATCCGACCTCGGTACGCCGGCCCAGCCGTCACGGTTGCAGCCTGCGATGCAATTTCTCGAGGCCGCATCACGTTGTACCCAGCGCGCGCGCGGAATCGGCGTCAGAAGCCGTCCTGCGAGTCCGGCTTCAGGCTCTCGATGCCCTCGAGCTCGCAGCGATCGACACCGCCGTTGCTCGTCGACTTGCTGTTGTACGCGTACCCGGCCGGGCACCCCGGGTCCGCGTACGTGTACTCGGGCTTCTTGCACGTGTCGCGACCCGACTGCGAGACGTAGTCGTAGCCGCCCTTGCTGCACTCGACATCCTTGTTGGGCTTGCCCTTCTTCGACTTGCAGGTATCGCGACCGTCGCGACTGTCGACGTACCAGTTGTCCTTGTCGTCGGTGATCGCGAGCTTGCACTGCGTCGCGACGTTGTCGTACGTCGTCTTCTTGCAGCGATCCTTCGGCGTCGCGGGTGACGAGCGCGACTCGTACGTCGGGTACGACGCCGAGCACGTCGGCTTGGACGTGATCTCCTCCTTGTCCCACGCGTCGACCTTCACCATCTCGTACGCGATGATCGAGCCCGGATCGATCGTCCACGAGCTGTTGCTGCAGCCGGACGCGCTCGTGGTGACGCTCATCGTGCCGTTGCTGACCTTCAGATCACCGCTGTAGCACTCGGCCTTCGATTCCTCGGCCTGAACGAGCACCCACACCGCCGAGATGAGTCGCGCGCGATCGTCCTCGGCCTTTACCGCCTGCAGGTGACCGTTGTGCCGGTTCGTCTCGTAGCGCAGGTCGCCGCTGGTGTTGCCGAGGTCGATGCGCATCTTGTAGGCGGTGAGCTTGCCGTGATACTCGCCGGACCCGCTCGCCGAGCCCGACACGTTGCTGTACGACGCCGTCACGCCCCACTCGTGCGCCTCGTCGGTCGTGATCGTGGTGCGTCCGTCGATCGTGACGTCGTAGATCCCGTTCGGCGCGTCCTGGACCTTCTGGAAGTAGTTCTTGCCGGCGACCGGCGTCATCTTCTGGCCGACGGAACCGAGCTTCGCTTCGCTCGCCTTCTTCCGCCAGTAGCGCACGCCTTCGAACTTCAGCGTCGACGCCGAGACCTCGGTAAAGCTCGCAGCGGCGGGAGTGCTCGGCGCGAGCAGCCCGATGATGGACGCAGCAACGAGCGCACAGCGGATGATGGGCAGGGACGTGGTGGTGGGAGCCATGCGGGGGTAGAGCACCGCTGTGCGCGAACGGATTTCGGCAATCGACGGCGCGGGCCGCACTGCACGTGCCTGTAATCCCGGGGTGGCTCGGGTCACTCACGACCATCGCCGGTTGGCGGCAGCTCGAATGCGCGCAGCAATCCATCGTTCGGCACGGCTTCTCGGGTCAGTTGCGCTCTTTGGGCTGTGCGCCTGTGGAGGCGGTGGTGGTGGTGGTGGCGACGACGGCGACGACGCGTCGGCGGGCAGCTCGGGCGGATCCGAGGGCGGCAGCGAGTCGGGCGACACGACGCCCGGATCGTGCACGCCGGCACCGGGTCGCGTCGGCCTGCAGCGGCTTACGCGGGCCGAGTACAACCGCACCGTTCGCGATCTGTTCGGGGTGACGAGCGCCCCGGCCGACATGTTCCCGCCGGACTCGGCGACCAGCGGCTTCGACAACAACGCGGCGAGCCTGACGGTGAGCCCGCAGCTCGCGTCGCTGCTGCTCGATGCGGCCGAGGCGGTCGCGGCCGAAGCGATGGTGAACCAGGCAGCGACGATCATCGCGTGTGATCCGGTCGCGGCCGACTGCGCCCGCGAGACGCTCGCCGCGCTCGCGCAACGAGTCTACCGCCGGCCCCCGACAGACGCCGAGCTGGACGATCTGCTCGCGCTGTTCGCCGCGTCGCAGAGCGAGGGCGATACATTCGCGGCGTCGATCGAGCACGCGCTCACCGGCATGCTGATGGCGCCGCAGTTCCTGTATCGCAGCGTGCCGCCGTCGGCGAGCGATGCGGCCGCGGGCACGATCGTCGCGCTCGACGACTGGGCGCTCGCGACGAGGCTGTCGTACTTCGTGTGGGGCAGCACGCCCGACGACGCTCTGCTCACGCGCGCCGGCGAGGGCACGCTGCGCGACGACACGGTATTGCGCGTCGAGCTCGATCGCATGCTCGCGGATCCGAAGGCCGGCGCGCTGTACGACGGCTTTGTCAGCCAGTGGCTGCAGCTCGGCAAGCTCGCCGCTGCGACGCCCGATGCCGGCGCGTTCCCGCAGTTCGACGAGGAAATGCGCGCCGCGATGCTCGAGGAGATGCGGCTGTTCTTCGCGGGGATCCGCGCGCGTGACGGCAGCGCGCTCGAGATCGTCAACGGCACGCAGACGTTCGCGAACGCGGGGCTCGCCGAGATCTACGGCGTGCAAGGTCCGACCGGCGACGAGCTCGTCGCGATCACGACGGATCCGACGCAGCGCGCCGGCGTGCTGACGATGCCCGCCGTGCTGACGATGACGTCGGGGCCGACGTCGCCGAACATCGTGAAGCGCGGCGTGTGGCTCGCGGAGACGATCCTGTGCGCTGCGCCCCCGCCCCCGCCCGAGGGCGTGCCGCCGGCTCCCGATCCGCAGCCCGGTGAGACGGAGCGCGAGCAACTCGAGCGCCACCGCGAGGATCCGAGCTGCGGGAGCTGTCACAATCTCATCGATCCGCTCGGCTTCGGCTTCGAGCACTACGACGCGCTCGGTGCGTGGCGCGACCAGGCCGACGGCGAGCCCGTCGATGATCTCGGGACGCTGCCCGACGGCCGCGAGTATCGCGGCATGGTCGAGCTCGCGGGCTTGCTCGCGACCGGCGACGAGTATCCGATCTGCGTGACCAGCAAGGTGATGACGTACGCGCTCGGTCGTGTGATGGACGATGCCGATGCGTGCGCAGTCGAGGACATCGCGACGACGAACGTCACCCTCGATGCGACGCTGTCGGATCTGTTGTGGGCCGTCGTGACCAGCGATGCGTTTCTCAGCGAGGAGATCGCGCCATGAAGTTGCTGTCCCGCCGCATGGTGTTGCGCGCGTCCGGTGTCGCGGTCGGTCTGCCGGTGTTGTCGTCGCTATTGCCGAGTGCACACGCGGGCACCGAGGCGACCAAACGCTTCATCTCGTTGTTCTTCCCGAACGGCAGCACGATGCGGCAGGACTGGACGCTCGGCGGCAGCGGCACCGACTACACGATGGGCACCGCGCACACGATGCTCGAGCCGCTGCGCAGCAAGCTGTCGATGTTCGAGAACCTGAACGGCGACTACGGCGGCGCGCCGGATCACTCGCGCGGCACGGCGTCGTTCCTGACCGGCTCGCCGATCAGCGACATGGTCGATCCGCAGGTCGAGATCTCGATCGATCAGGTGATCGCGGACACCCTGCGGCCGCCGACATCGATCCGCTCGCTGCACCTCGGGCCGACGCCGTATGCCTCGGGTCCGCCGTCGGATACCGGCTGGCCGTCGGGCTACAACACGTACATCTCGTGGGCGGGGCCGAGCACGCCGAACGCACCGCTCGAGAGCGCCCAGGTCGCGTTCGATCAGGTGTACGTGCCACCGGATGCGGATCCGGCGATTGCAGCGAAGCGCCTGCGGCTGCGCCAGAGCGTCCTCGATCACACGGTCGATCAGATCGACACGATCACGCCGCGGCTCGGTGCCGAGGACACCCAGCGGCTCGACGAGTACCTGACCGCGGTGCGCGAGGTCGAGATGGGTCTACAGGTCGATCCGCCGTCGCCCTCGTGCGGCGACGGGGCCCTGCCGCCCGGCGAGGATCTGTCGTTCGCGGATCACACCAAGGCGATGCTCGACGTGATCGTGCTCGCGCTGCGCTGCGACTCGACGCGCGTCATCACGTACTCGATGGACTACGGCTTCGGGAACAAGGACTTCACGTTCCTCGGCAACGGCAACTGCAAGCACCACAACCTGAGCCACAGCGGTTCCGCGCAGGACATCATCGACATGCACAAGGGGATCGTGCGCTGGTACATGGACCAGATCGCGTACTTCCTGACCGCCATGGATGCGTATGACGACGGCAACGGCTCGACGCTGCTGGACGACAGCGTCGTGTACATCGGCAGCGACGTCGGCGACGGCTGGGGGCACGCGCATGCGGATCTCACCGCGATGATCGCGGGCGGTGGTGCGGGCGCGCTGAACCCGGGGCGGCTGATCGACGCGGGCGGGGCGAGCTACGACAGCGTGCTGCTAGCAATGGCGCATGCGATGGGCGCGGAAATTCCGACGTTTTCGGGTGCCAGCATGCCGTTTGCGGGACTCTGAGCCCCGAATCAGGGAACAGCGAAACAATCGCGGCGCTGCAACCGTACCTTAGGGTATGGTACTGTCGAACGTGCTCCTCGTCGCCGCGGGTCTGCTCGCCCTGCTCACGGCTGCGATCCACGGCGTGCTCGGCACGCGCGAGATCCTGCGGCCCGTGCTCGCCGCCCCGCTCGGCGCTGTCGTCCGCGGAACGACCGAGACGGCGTGGCACCTGATGACGTGGCACTTCGCCGTGCTCGGCGTCGGGCTGCTCGTCGCACCGCTGCTGCCGGTCGATGCGGCCGCTGCGATCGCGGTGCTCACCGGCGCCTCGGCGCTGGGCTACGCGGTCGCATTTCTCGCGTTCGGGTGGTGGCGCTTTCGCGACCCGTGGCACATGCCGCAGTGGGTGCTCTTCGTGCCGATGGCGGTGACGAGCTTCGCGGCGCCGTGGATGGGTGACGCGGGCCCGAGCGTGTGGGGCGACCTCGCGGCTGCGATCGCGATCGTCGTGCTCATCGTAATCGCGGGTCTACACGCCGGCTGGGCGCTGGGCTCGACGTTTCCCGCACGTGATCGAGATGCGCTCGTCCGCACCGTCGTCGGCGCCCCGATCGGTCAGCCGATGCCTGGCCGTGTCGCGACGTGGGTCGTCGCCATCGGGCTCGTCGGGATGGCGGGATGGACAGCGGCGCTGCGCGGGTGGATCGACGCGCCGATGCCCGACGCGTGGCTCAGGGTGGGCGCGCTGGCGATGGTCGCGATCTTCACGCTGCGCGGGATCGGTGGGTTCTTCGAGGTGGTGCTGCGCCCGAGCATCCGTGACACGCCGTACATGCACTGGAGTCGACGACTCTACTCACCGATCGCGCTCGGCCTCGCGACCACGATCGCGTGTGCGATGCTCGCGTGAAAGATGGCCCGCACGAACAAGGGCGACTGGATCGAGAGCGGCCTCGTGCTGTTGCGTACCGCGGGTGAGCACGCATTGACGATCGACCGCCTGTGCACCGCGCTCGGGCGCACCAAGGGCGCGTTTTATCACCACTTCGAGAGCGCGGACGCGTTCGCGAGCGCGCTGCTCGAGGCGTGGGAAGAGAGGCACACCGAGGCGCCGATCGACGTCGCCTCGCGTGAGGACTCGTTGGCCGCGCGCCGACGCACGCTCGACGCGACGGTGAACGCACTCGACTGGCCACTCGATCTCGCGGTGCGCGGCTGGGCGCTGCGCGATCACAACGCGCGCGTGGTGGTCAGTCGCGTCGACGCGCGACGCATCGCGTACCTCGAGAGCCTGCTGCCACGCACGCTGCCGCGCGCGCGACGAACCGCGATCGCAACGCTCGAGTACGCGGCGTTCCTCGGCGCGATGCAGCTCGATCCGCAGCGCACCGAGAACAAGCCGATGCGCGATGCGGAGCGCCTGCTCTACGAAGTGCTCGCGCAATGGATGCCGCGCGAGTGAATCAGATCCCGTCGACGATCGCGATCCTGTACCCGTCCGCGCGCAGCTCCTCGCGATCGATCGTGCCGCGTCGAATTCGGATCTCGCGGCAGACGGCTACACCGAGGAGCTCGTGCTCGCGAACGACATGAGCTACGTGCAGATCGCTCGCTACTTGCCTTGAGCTTCGACCGCGCGACGTCGGCGATCCGCCACCGGTCGCCGAATCGAGGGCGCAACACCAGCGCCTGCCTTGACGCGGCGGCAACCACCTGCAGAGTCGTAGTCGATGCGTCGACCCAGCGATCGAAATCTGTGGGTCGCGGCCGGAATCGCCGCGGTCGCTGCCTGGATGTTGCGCGCACGGCGAAGAAGGAGCCTGCACGGCAAGCTCGCGCTCGTGACCGGAGGCTCGCGTGGGCTCGGGCTCGAGATCGCTGCCGAGCTGGCGCATCGCGGCGCCGCGGTCGTGATCTGTGCACGTGACAGCGCCGAGCTCGATCGCGCTGCCAGCATGCTCGCGACCCGCGGCCACGACATCCACACGCGCGTCTGCGACGTCCGCGCTCGCGACGCCGTGGCGAACATGGTCGCCGACATCGATCGCGAGCTCGGGCCGGTGGACGTCCTCGTCAACAACGCGGGCATCTTGCACGTCGGCCCCGCGACGGCGATGACGTCGGACGATCTGCATGCCGCGATGGCCACGAACTTCTGGGGCGCGGTGCATGCCGCCGAGGCCGTCCTGCCCGCGATGCTCGTGCGCCACGCCGGACAGATCGTGAACATCGCGTCGATCGGCGGCATCGCCCCGATCCCATGGATGCTGCCGTACTCCGCGTCGAAGGCCGCCTTGCTCGGCTGGTCGCAGGGCCTGCACCACGATCTCGCGCGCGAGGGCATCGCGGTGACCACCGTGGCACCGTGGCTGATGCGCACGGGCGGCCCGATCAACGGCACGTACAAGGGCAGCGCCAAAAAGGCGACCTTCACCGCATTCGCGCTCGCCGACGTGACGCCGTTGCTCGCGGTCGATCCACGCGCCGCCGCACGCACGATCGTTCGCGGCCTCCTTCGCCGCCGCGCGATGGTGTTCGTCGGCCTGCAATCACGTCTCGTCGCGCTCGTGAATGGCCTCGCTCCGGGCGCGATGTCGACGGTGTTGTCATGGATCGCGTCGGCATTGCCGCGGTCGTTCACGCGTACCGCCGCGCAGGGTCGCGAGCTCGCGGCCGAGCTCGGTAGGCCGTGGCGCGCTGTCGCCGAGCGCTCGCGCGGGCACAACAACCAGCCCGAGATCCGACCGCTCACGGCCTGAGCTCGACGGGTCACGCGGATGCGACCGAGCTCGCCGCCTCCGTCGCGAGTGTCGCCGGTCGCGATGGCGGCGAGCCACCTACCTGAGCACGCGAAGCGTCCCGGGTTGTGTCAGATTCGCACTGTGGCGCTCGCTCGGTGGGTACGCACACTCCACCGAAGACGTCGGATCGCAGGTGCCACCGCGTAACAAGATCATGCTGCAGGACACGGTGGTCGCCGACCCTATTGGCCCCACGACCCGCGAAGCTTCAGCGCACCAGCGGGACGAATTCCTGGCCACATTGGCCCACGAGCTGCGCAACCCGCTCGCGGCGATACGCTACGCGATCGACATTCTCTACCTCGAGGGTGTCGGCCCGGGCGCGGTCGAGCGGGCTCGCGGCGCGCTGGACCGCCAGCTCGCCCACATGGTTCGTCTCGTCGACGACCTCTTGGACGCGAGTCGGATCAGCTCGGGCCGGGTCGAGCTCCGGCGCGAGCTCGTCGATCTCGCGCAAGTCGTGCGCGACGCGATCGAGATGAGTGCTCCGCAGCTCGACCGCGCCGGCCACGAGCTCACGGTCGATTTGCCCGCGACACCCGTGCTGGTCGACGGCGATCCCGCGCGTCTGATCCAGGTGATGGTCAACCTGCTCGGCAACGCCGCCGAGTACACACCCGCGGCGGGCCACGTCACGATCGCACTCGCGATCGTCGGTGACGAGGCGGTGCTGCACGTGCGCGACGACGGCATTGGCATCGACGGCGCCGAGCTGCCGCGACTGTTCGAGATGTTCGCGCCCGTCGACCGCACGCACGCCCGGCAAAACGGTGGATTCGGCGTCGGCCTCGGCATCTCGCGCCGACTCGTCGAAGGCCACGGCGGAACGATCGTCGCGAAGAGCGGTGGCCTCGGTCGCGGCAGCGAATTCGAGGTCCGCCTGCCGCTTTCGCACGGGCGCCATCCGTTCACCGAGGACCCGAGCTCCGCCGAGCCGTCGCGCAAGCCCCGCGCGCTACGGATCGTCGTTGCCGACGACAACGAAGACGCCGCGGCGGGCCTCGAGCTCATGCTCGCTGCACGCGGCCACGCGGTGTTCGTCGCGCACGACGGCGCAGATGCGGTCGCGCTCGCCGAGCGTGTGCGACCGGACGCGATCGTCCTCGACATCGGCATGCCGCGGCTCTCGGGTCTCGAAGCCTGTCGTGAGATCCGCAGCCAGCCGTGGTCCGCAGACGCAGTCATCGTCGCGGTGACGGGCTGGGGCCAGGCCGAGGATCTACGGCGATCGTTCGAGGCAGGCTTCGACCATCACGTCGTCAAGCCGTGCGACGGCACGAGTCTCACCGAGCTGCTGGAGCGCGGCCGTCGGTGACGGTCCAGGGCTCCGGTGCGAGCACGAGACCGGCCATCGAAACAGCATCCCGATCTGCCCGGCGATTCGCGGGGCGCAGGTGTTGCGTTCTGGGTTTGCCGAGTGCCGCCGCTCGTTGACGCAGACCGATGCCTTGGGTAGCAAGGGTAACGTTCGCGTCCGATGCCTCCCGCCCGATCCACTGACGCGACGGAGATCGCCTCGAGCCAGGTACGCGACGACGGTATCGGCATCGCGGCGGAGATGCTCGGGCGGATCTTCGACCTGTTCGTGCAGGCGCCACAGTCCATCGATCGCGCGCACGGCGGGCTCGGGCTGGGACTCACCATCGTGCAGAACCTCGTCAGCCTGCACGGCGGCACGATCACCGCGACCAGCGACGGCGTCGGCAAGGGCAGCACGTTCATCGTGCGGCTGCCGGCCGCGACCGGGACGAGTCTCGCGGTCGCCGCACCTGCGAGCATCGGGCCGGCGCCTCGGCAGACGTCGATCGACATCCTCGTCGTCGACGACAACGAGGACGCCGTCGAGTTGCTCGGCGAGATGCTCCGCGTGCTCGGTCATCACCCCCACACGGCGACGCACCCGATGCAGGCGCTCGAGCTCGCCGCGAAGATCAAGCCGACGCTCGCGCTGCTCGACATCGGCCTGCCCGAGATCGATGGCTACGAGCTCGCGAAGCGCATGCGCGCGATCGAGGGCCTGCAGTCGGTGTACCTCGTCGCGCTCACCGGCTACGGCCAGGCCTCGGATCGCGCGAAGTCGGCCGCGAGCGGATTCGACGCCCACCTGGTGAAACCCGTGGGCATCGATCAGCTCCGCACCGCGATCGACGCCGCGCGCCGCTAGCAGCCCGCAGAGTCGCCACAGTGGTCACGCGCGCGCGGGGCGAGGCCGTGCGGCTCGTTCGCCGCCCCGCTGGATCTGCCCGAGATCACGGGCGTCGTCGGGGTTCGGCGTCCCCGTTGCAGTAGGAGCGCCCCATGACCAGCAAGACGATTCCGTTTGTCTGTGGCGCGTTGCTCATCGTCGCCGGCTTCGGTTGCTCGCGCGATGGACGGGCACACGCCGTGGCAGACCCCGACTCCGCGCACGCCGAAGTCCACGTCGACACCAACGCGAACGACCACAAGTACGACAGCAGCAAGACGTCGCGCACCGGTGTGACGATCCATGAAGACATCAGGACCGCATGCAAGGTGCAGCCGGCCGAGTCGTTCTTCGCGTTCGACAGCGCATCCATCAACGGTCAGACCGCAGAGGCGCTCGAGCTGGTCGCCCAGTGCATGGGCGAGAACGGTGCGCTCGCCGGTAAGGAGCTCGAGCTCGTCGGCCACACCGACCCCCGGGGCAGCGACGCGTACAACAAGGAGCTCGGGATCACGCGCGCCGAGTCGGTCGCGCGCTACCTCCGTGACCACGGCGTCGAGATCACGCAGATCGAGATCAACTCGGTCGGCGAGGACGGAGCGTCGCCGGACGCCGCCGACTGGCCGCTCGACCGTCGCGTCGACATCCGCATCAAGTCCGCGCTCGCGTCGCGCTGACGCAACACAGTCACTGATCCCGAAGAACCAACCCACCGAAAGCGAAACCCATCATGTCCTGGATGTTCATTGTCGTCGTTCTGATTCTTCTCATGGCTGCCGTCCCCGCGTGGCCGTACAGCCGCGACTGGGGCTACGCGCCCAGTGGCCTGCTCGGCACCGTGTTGCTCGTCCTCGTGGTGCTGGTGCTGCTCGGTAAGCTCTGACCCACAAGGGAGCGTTGAGTGGTCATGGTCATCGGACTCGTGCTCGCGTCGATGGTGGCGCTCGCCCCATCGGCGCCGCCGGTCGCGAGCGGTCGCGTCCTCGTGCTCGACATCGTCGCGCCGGGGATCGCGGCCGCGGATCGTGAGCGGCTCGACGCACGCGTTGCTGCAGTGCTCGCGGCGAGCGACATCCCGCTCGCGTCGGTCGCGACGCGCGAGGCGGCACGCGAGTGCAAGAGCACGGTGTGTCGCGAACGTACGGCAGCGGATCGCGGCGTCACCCACTGGGTCCGCGCCGAGGTCCGCGGCGAAGATCGCGAGTATCGGGTCACGATCGCCGCCGGCACGATCGCGGATTCGATCGAAGGCCCGACGCTCGCTTCGAGCACCGGCGAGTGTCACGTCTGCGGGATCGGGGAGCTGACCGCATCGATCGAAGCGCACACCATCGAGATGCGCGAGCGTCTGCTCGCTGACGATGCTGCCCGCCGTTCGCCCCCCGCCGCGCCGCGGCCCTCGCGAGCGGACCACGATATTTCTCTTCTTCGCTCGCCTCGCCGCGACACAGGCCGCGTCGACATGATGCGCCCGGCCGGCATCGCGCTGCTCGCCGCCGGTTCGGCGAGCGCGATCGGTGGCGCCGTGTTGCTCGGAATCGACGGCAACGACGTTCGCCGCCGCTGCTCCGACAACCCGCAGAACCGCGATGCGGACGGCGATTGCCGCTTCGTGCACGACACGCTCGCGCCCGGCATCGCGATGCTGAGCGGCGGCATCCTGGCCGTCGCCGGCGGGATCACGTTGGTCTCGATCGACCGCCGACGCCGGCGAGCCGACGTCCGAATGCGCCTCGGCTACAACCGCATCGTGGTCTCCGGTAGGTTCTGATAGTGTCCCCGGCCGATGGGACTCTGGTCGCGTAAGCCGCTCTCCGCTCTGCAGAACGAAGCCGCCGAGGACGGTGAGCACTCGCTGCGACGCTCGCTGACGGCGAGCAACCTCGTACTGCTCGGCATCGGTGCCATCATCGGCGCCGGCATCTTCGTGCTGACCGGCACGGCGGCTGCGCAACACGCCGGGCCCGCGATCATCCTCTCGTTCGTGCTGGCCGGCTTCTGCTGCCTGTTCGCGGGCCTGTGCTACGCGGAGTTCGCGGCGATGATCCCGATCGCCGGCAGCGCGTACACCTACGGCTACGCGACGCTCGGCGAGCTGTTGGCGTGGATCATCGGCTGGGACCTCATCCTCGAGTACCTCGTCTCCGCGTCGGCGGTCGCCGTCGGCTGGTCGGGGTATCTCGTCGCGTTCTTGCATCGCCTCGGCATCGATCTACCGACGTCATTTACGAACGCACCGTACGTCGTCGAAGGCGCCGGCTCGCTCATCGCGACCGGCGCGATCGTGAACCTGCCTGCGGTGCTCCTGTGCCTGCTGCTCACGGTGCTCCTGGTCGTCGGCATCCGCGAGTCGGCGTCGGTGAACAACTTCATCGTCTATCTGAAGCTGGTCGTGGTCGTGCTCGTGATCTGCTTCGGCGCTTCGTATGTCGACCCGGCGAACTGGTCGCCGTTCATCCCCGAGAACACCGGCACGCCCGGTGAGTTCGGCTGGAGCGGCATCACGGCCGGTGCAGGGGTGATCTTCTTCGCGTACATTGGATTCGATGCGGTCTCGACCGCGGCGCAGGAGGCCAAGAACCCGCAGCGCGATCTGCCGATCGGCATCCTCGGATCGCTCGCGGTCTGCACCGTGCTCTACATCTTGATGGCGCTCGTGATGACCGGCATCGCGCCGTACACCGAACTCAATGTCCCGCACCCGGTGGACGTCGCCGTCAGCAAGGCCGGCCCCGCATTGTCGTGGCTCGCGATGATCGTCGACATCGGCGCGATCGCAGGCCTCGCCTCGGTCGTACTCGTGATGATCATGGCGCAGCCGCGCATCTTTTACGCGATGGCGCGCGACGGCCTCATGCCAAAGGCGTTCGCGAAGGTGCACCCCCGGTTCAAGACGCCGCACGTCGCGACGATCATCACCGGCGTCGTCGCGGCCGCGCTCGCGGGCCTGTTTCCGATCGACATCCTCGGTCACCTCGTGTCGATCGGCACGCTGTTCGCGTTCATCATCGTGTGCGCGGGCGTGCTCGTGCTGCGCAAGACGGATCCCGACGCCCCGCGATCGTTCCGAACGCCGCTCGTGCCGTGGGTCCCGATCCTCGGCATCCTCTCGTGCGGCTGGCTGATGTTTAGTCTCGGCAGCGAGACGTGGCTGCGCCTCATCATCTGGATGGCGCTCGGCCTCGCGATCTACTTCCTCTACGGCAGGTCGCACTCGCGGTTCTCCGAGGACCCCTAGCGCGGAGACGAGGAGCGCAGTGGTCGAGACCCCCGACGACGCGACGACCGGCAAGCTCGATCCGGCGCGCGCGTCGGTCGATGAGGACGGCCTCACGCTCGGCGGCACGTCGATGCTCGCGACCGAAGCGCTCGATGTCGGCGCGACGCTCGGTCGCTATCGCATCCTCGAGCCGCTCGGTCAGGGCGCGATGGGCATCGTGTACGCCGCGTACGATCCGCGGCTCGATCGGCGCGTCGCACTGAAGGTGCTGCACGTGCCCGACGAGCCCGATGCGTCGTCATCGGAGGGTCCGCAACGGCTCGTCCGCGAGGCGCAGGCGCTCGCGAAGCTCGCCCATCCCAACGTCGTCGCGGTGCACGATGCCGGCGTCGTCGGCGGTCGCGTGTTCGTTGCGATGGAGCTCGTTGCCGGCGTGACGCTGCGCGAGTGGGCCGCACAGATCGATCGCAACTGGCGCGAGGTGCTCGAGCACGCGCTGCCTGCCGCGCGTGGGCTGGCTGCGGCGCACGACGCCGGCCTCGTGCACCGCGACTTCAAGCCCGAGAACGTGATCGTCGCCGACGATGGTCGCGTGCGTGTGCTCGACTTCGGGCTCGCGCGCACCAGCGGAGAGCGCGTCGCGCAGGCGAAGCTCGACACCGGCGACGAGACCGACGAGCAGCTCACGCGCACCGGCGCGCTGCTCGGAACGCCCGCGTACATGGCACCCGAGCAGTTCACGGGCGGCACGATCGATGCGCGCAGCGATCAGTTCGCGTTCTGCGTGACGGTGTGGGAGCTCGTGTATCGGCAGCGGCCTTTTCGCGGCTCGGGCGCGGCGGCGCTCGGCTATCAGATCACGCGCGAGACCCCGAGCCCGCCGCCCAGCGAAGCGGTCGCACCGGCCTGGCTGCTGCCGCTGTTGCAGCGCGGGCTCGCGAAGGATCCGAGCGAGCGCCACGCGAGTCTCGGTGCGCTGTCGGATGCGATCGAGGCCGCGCTGCGACCTGCGGCGCCGCGCGCTGCGAGGTGGCCGATGCTCGCGTTCGGTGGTGGTGCGCTCGCGGCTGTTGCTGCGACGGTGCTCTGGCTCGGCGATGCGAGCAAGCCGTGCGGCCACGCCGCGGCGCGCATCGCCGAGAGCTGGGGACCGAAGCAGCAGACCGCGATTCGCAGCGCGTTCGCGGCGGCGCAGTCACCGATCGCCGACGACACACGCGAGCGGGTCACCGCAGCGATCGACGCGTGGACGGCGAAGTGGATCACGAGCCAGACCGCAGCGTGCGAAGCGACGCACGTGCGGCACGAGCAATCCGAGGCGGCGCTGGATCTCCGAATGCGCTGCCTCGAGCGCCTGCGCGCGCAGCTCGGCTCGTTCGTCACGACGCTCGGCGAGGCCGATGCGATGCTCGTGCAGCAGGCCGTCGCGGCGACGGGGAAGCTCGGCGATGTCGCGCGCTGCGACGATGTCGAAGCACTCGCACGCATGACGCCGATGCCGGACGATCCGGCGATCGCGAGTCGCATCACGACGCTCGACGCCGGGATCGGACAGGCGCGAGGGCTCGCGCAGGCGGGTCGCTTCGCGGCCGCGCGCGATCAGGCGATCGCGATCGCGCAGGAGGCCCGCGAGATCGGCTATCGGCCGCTCGAAGCGGAGGCCGAGTACGTCGCGACCATCACCCACTTCAGCCTCAAGGAGATCGAGCTCGCGCAAGCGGCCGCGGTGCGCTCGGTGACTGCTGCGCTCGCGGCCGGTGATCAGATCGGCGCGACCACAGCGATGGTCAGCATGTGTCGGATGGTCGCGTCGGCCGGTCACGCCGATGAGGCGACGCGCTGCATCGCGATCGCCGGTGGTGCGCTCGAGCACGCCGGCTCGCCGCCGGCACTCGCTGCGGTGCATCGCGAGGCCCAGGGACTGATCGCGTTCGAGCGCGGTGAGCACGAGGTCGGCCTTGCCGCGCTGCGCGAGGCCGTCGCGCTCCGCGAGGCCGAGGGCGACACGGGTGCACTCGGCAACACGCTGCACAACTACGGCGACGCTTGTCGCGCAGCCGGAAAGCTCGACGATGGCGAGGCTGCGCTCGGTCGGGCGGTCGCGCTGCGCGAGCGGTTGCTCGGACCCAGCCATCCGGAGGTCGCGTCCTCGCTGAACTCGCTCGCGATCGTGCACATCGAGCAGCAGCGCGCCGACGAAGCGGTGGGCGAGCTCGAGCGCGTGCTCGCGATCCGCAAGGCGACGTTCGGGCCCGAGCACGATCATGTCGCGGCGACCTACAACAACCTCGGCGTCGCCTACCGCAAGGGCGATCGGTGCACCGAGGCCGTGCCTATGTTCGAGCAGGCGATCGCGATGCGCGGGCGCGGGCTCGGCGAGGATCACTTCAAGGTCGCGGCGATGCGGGCGATGCTCGCGGGCTGCAAGCTCGTGCTGGGCGAGCTCGATGCCGCGGCTGTGCTCGCGACACGGGCGATCGAGGGGCTCGGCGATCCGCAGCTCGCCGAGGATCGCTGCGACGCGATCACGACGCTCGCCGAGGTGCACACGCGCAAGGGTGATGCGGAGGCGGCCGCCGCGACGCGAGCGCTGTGCGTGCCGTGAATCAGCCGAGCGGATCCGCTATCGCCGCGACGCGTACTGCTGCAGCCCTACTCCGGCTCATACTGCTTGCCGCCTTCGGTCGCGCGAAACGGCACCGTGCCTTCGTGCATCTTCCCGGTCGCATCGCTGCACCGCACCTGCAGCGACGCGATGCCGATCGGCATCCCGAGGATCCTTCGCGCCACCAAGCGCCCGCGCGCGCATCGACAGCGCGGCACGATCGCGCCATCGGCGAGCGTCACCGACGCAAGCACGACCGGCACGCCCGCCGCATCGAGCTCGACGGCGAACTCGTACCTCTTGCCGTCGCCGGCGAGATGCACCGCGAGCACCCCACCGACCGCGCGATCGAAGCCGAAATCGATGTACCGCTGCAGATGTGCGCTCATCGGCTTGCGTCGATCGCCATCCTCGACGTTCACCCACCAAAGCCGAAGATCCACGATCGAGGCCCCGTCCTCGTGCGGCACCCAACCGTCGAGCGCGAGCTCCCACTTCGCCATGCCGAAGTCACGATCGATCCGCATCACCTCGAGGTGACGCAGCGTCGCCGTCGTCAGCTTCGCCGCCGGTGTCGGCCCGCTCGGGATCCGATCGCCCGCGAGCGCGAGCAGCAGCGGCAACACGAGCGACACCTCATCGACAAGCCTACCCCGTCGGGGGATTCACGACGAGATCCAACCCCGAACCCGTCATGTCCGAGTACGTGTACGGCCCATCGAGCGTGTCGACGGTGAGCACGATCTCCCGCAGCTCGGGGTCGAACTTGTAGGCCCGGTTCGCGCCCTTGTCGACGACCCACACGTAGTCGTCCACGTCGACCGCGACGCCGACCGGCTCCACGCAGTCCGGCAACGGATGGTTCGTGACGACGGCACCGGTCACGGTGTCGATCTCGGCGAGAGAGCACAGGCCCGGTGTCGGATCGGGATTGGTGTGCACGGGCATCCACGCGCGCCCGTAGCGATCGACCATGATGCCGCGGCCGCGCGCGCCGGCGGCCGGGTTCTTGCGCAGCGTCGCGGACGGCACGTCGTAGGTCCAGCTCACGCCAGACAGATCACCCATCCACGGATTGCCGTGCTGGTCGAGCGCGATGCCGTAAAAGTACGAGTCGGGTCGACGCGGGATGATCTCGACAGCAAGGCTTGCCCCGTCGATGCGCACGAGCGGTCCGGCGAGACCGACGACCCAGAAATCGCCGGCCTTGTTCGCCGCGCCTCCGTACGCGCCGATCGGTGCGATGCCGAACGTCCAGCCCGGGATCTCCACCTCGTCGAGCGTCGTGCCCGTCGCACCGTCGAGTCGCTTCACGTACGTGATTGCGGCTGCGGTGTCGGTCCACCCGACCCACAACCGCGGATTGCTGTCGCACGCATCGGTGCCGCCCTCCCACGCGACGGGTCGCGGGCCGTCTTCGTACGCACCGCTCGCGCCGAGCGGCTGCGACCACAGCATGCAGTCGTCCGCGCCGAACGGCTTGATGTCGTCGGGTCCCGTCGACGTGCTCGGCCCGCGACAGTCGGCCGCGCGCGCGGCGATGCGTGCGACCGAGCTGCCCTCGCGATTCATCACCGCGACGTCGCCGTACAGGTTCACCGACGTGCGCGACGGATTGCCGGGTGTCGTCGACGTCCGATAGCGCGCGAGCTCGACACCCTCGCGGGTGTCGACCTTCGACACCGTTCCTTGCGCGGAGTTGGCGATCCAGATGTAGCTGAACTCGGCGGCTGGGATCCCACCGGAGCTCCCGCCTTCGCCGCAGCCGTCGCCGTCTTGCATGGTTCCGATGTCGAGCTTCTCCCCGCCGTCGGACCCATCGCCGCCGTTACCGCTACCGCTACCGTTGCCGTCACCGTTGCCGTCATCGTCACCGTAATCCCCAGACTCTCCGATCCCCAACGTCGAAGGATCGACCCCGTCCTGCCGCGCCTGCGCGCAAGCACCGAGCACGCTCGCAACGAGGAAGGTACGCAAGGGTGAGACAAGGCCGGCGATCCGCATGCCGTTGCTTCCGCCCGGGGCGAGAAAAGTTCACACGATCAGTGAACCTAACCCCGCGTTGTCGGAAGCAAGGGCATGCCTCGCTTCACCCGCGCCTCGATCGTGCTCGCCGCACTGTGTGGATCGTCGTGCGCAGTCGAGGACGGTGGCGGCAATCCGTTCGACGTCCAAGGGCCCGCGCCATCCAACGTGACCGCGGCGGATGATCCCGACGCGGAACCGCAGGACGACGACGAGTCGGACGCGTCGAGCCACGGTAACGGTGGTAGCGACGAGTCTTCGACCACACTGGAGTACGGCGACGAGAGCAGCTCTGGCGAGGCGTCTGTCGGGACCTCCTCTGGCGATCCGAACAGCGACGGCGACGCCGACGCCGACGGCGATGCCGATGCCGGCAACGAGCCCGGCGGTCAGCCGGCCGAGGGCATGTACTCGACGTGCGCGATGCCGAGTGACTGCGTCGGCGTGACCCTGTGCGTCACGATCGTCGACCCGATGCAGGTGCCGCTCGGAGGCTTCTGTACGGCGCCGGGCTGCGCGAACGCTGCCGTCGATTGCATCGCGTCGCCCGGCGGGACGGCGACGCCGATGTGCTTGCCGCTCACCGTGAACGACATGCCCGATGCCGCGTGCGCGCTCGATTGCACCGGCGGCAAGACGTGCCCGAGCGGCATGGGTTGCCTCGATGTGACCGGCGCCTCGATCTGCGTGTGATCCCCTGCACGACAAGGACCACCATGACTCGCTCAGTTCTCGCCCTCACGTTCGCCCTCGGTGCGTGTGCAGACACGCGTGACGATGGATCGATCTTCACCTCGGGTCCGCCGGCCGCGGATGGCGACGACGAGGGTATCGAGGCAACCGATGGCAACGAGGACACCGGTGACGGTGACGGCAACGGTAGCGACGACGACGACGACGACGACGACGACGGTCCGCGGCTCGATCTCGGCATGCCCGACACCGGTGACACCGCCAGCGCCGAGGGCGGTGATTGCGAGTGCGCGCCGAAATCCGATCTCGTCTATCTGCTGTCCGACACCGCCGAGCTGTGGCTGTTCGATCCCTCGACGCTCGAGTTCACAAAGCTCGGCAGCTTCGACTGCGGGGTGGCGCCGACGACGTTCTCGATGGGCGTCGCGCGCGACGGCACCGCGTGGATCATGTTCCAACCGACCGGCGAGATCTTCCTCGTCGACGTGAACGACGCGAACACCTGCATGCCGTCCGGCTGGCAGCCGAGCCAGTTCGGCTACAACCTGTTCGGGATGGGCTTCTCGTCGCCCGCGGGTGGCGGCTGCGACGACCTGTTCCTGCACAGCTACGACGGCGGCGAGTGGGCCGAGGGCGAGAGCCTCGGCATGCTCGCGCGGGTCAATCGCGAGACGATGGCGGCGCTGCCGGTCGCACCGATCGATTACAACGGCGGCGAGCTGACCGGCACCGGCGACGGGCGGCTGTTCGCATTCGCGGGTGCCGGTGGTGCGAAGCTCGTCGAGTACGACCGCGCCTCGGGCGAAGAGCTCGCGATCACACAGATCCCGAACCTCGAGCTGACCTACGCCTTCGCGTTCGCGTTCTGGGGTGGCGACTTCTACTTCTTCACCGAGAGCGGCGGCATCGGCACGCCGAGCCGCGTGACGTGGCTCGATCACGACCAGAGCGAGGGCGGCGGATCGACGACGGTCGTCGCCGAGGCACCGCTGCGCGTCGTCGGTGCCGGCGTGTCGACCTGCGCGCCGATCACCCCACCAGGGTGATCCATCTTGCAGGAGAAGCGGCCCGCTTCGCTCCTCTTTACTCCTTAGCCCCGGAGTGACTTCGACCAGCGTTCGAGGTCGTCCATGGTCGTGCGCGCGAGCTCGGGTGACGACGCTAGCGCGTCGATGCGCGCGCGCAGGAGCTCCTTCGCGCGGAACAGCCGGCTCTTCACCGTGCCCTCGGGGATCTCGACGACGCCGGCGATTTCCCCGAGCGGCATCTCCTCCCAGTAGAACAGCTCGATCACGATCTGCAGATCGAGCGGGATCGATCGCAACGCCCGCACGAGCAGCTTCTGATCGCGATGATGCGCGACGAGCTGACTCGGCGACCGCTCGAGCACGTCGAGCGATTGCTCGCCGAGCTCGCCGATCCCCGAGTCGCGATGCAGCCGCGCGTAGTGCTGCAAGAGTTGCTTGCGGGCGATCCCGAACAGATACGTGCGAAAGCTTCGCTCCGGGTCGATCCGCTCGCGCGCCGCCGTGCACGCGAGGAACGTGCGCTGCGCGAGATCGTCGACGTTGCTCGCGACCTTGCCGTCGAAGAACGACCAGATGCGCGCGAAGTACCGCCGCACCAGCTCCGAGCCGGCCTTGTCGTCCCCGCCCTGCCACGCACCGAGCAGCTCGTGATCGCTCTGCGCCACCCGAGCTCATCCTAGCCGTCAATCGGGCGATGCGGTGGCCTCGTGGCGCTCGTGCGCAGCGATCCACGCGTGCAGTCGCGCACGACGGTGGTGGGTCGGCGCAAAGCTGGCCCACTCGGCGTCGGCCACATGTGCGAGGGCGAGCGCGCGAACAGGATCTATCGCGACGATCGCCCGCGCGAGCCCGAACCGCGCGTCACCTTCGACCAGTGGATCGGCGTGCTGCGTGTCGGCGATCCGTACCGCCCGCTCGAAATGCGTCACTGCCGTCGCGGTGTCCCCCGCAGCAAGCTCGATCTCGCCTTGGATCCGCAGCGGCTCGGCCAACAGCGGGCTGTCCACTCCGTACGTCGCCTCGTACGCCGTCATGCACGCGTCCGTCTCTTGGCGCGCATCCTCGAGCCGACCGAGCGCGAGGAGATTCGCCGCGAGATTGACCCGCGCGCCCGCAGTCTCGGGATGCGCGTTACCGAGGTGCTTCATCCGCAGCTCGACCGCCCGCAGGTTGTGCACGATCGCGTCGTCCAGGCGCCCCATCTCCTGCAGCAGCGCGCCGAGGTTCGACTCGATCGTCGCGAGCGCTGCCGCGTCGGGCCCGAGGTGCTTCACGCGCAGCGCGAGCGCCCGCTGCAGGTGCTCGAGCGCCTCGGCCTCGCGCCCCATGCCGATCAACACCGCCGCGTAGTTGTTCAGCGCCGAGACCACATGCGGATGCTCGGGCCCGTACGCGGCGACGAAGATATCGAGCGCTCGCTTCGACATCGCCTCGGCTTGGGCGTAGTCGCCGACCATGCGCAGGCTCGCGCCGAGATTGATCTGCGCGACAGCGATTCGCGGGTGATGCTCGCCGAGCTGCGCGGTCAGCAGCTCGAGCACGCGACGCTGGGTCGCCAGCGCACCGACGAAATCACCGCGCGAGGCCTCGAGCCCACCGAGCGCGACGAGCACGACCGTCAAGCGCGGATGATCGGCACCGAACGCGCCCTCGACGATCTGCGCCGCGTTCTGCAGCGCCTGCGCGGCCTCGTCGTGGCGGGCTTGATCGAGGCGCAGCACACCGAGGTTGCGCTGCAGATCCGACGTGATCGCCGGACCCACGTCACGTGCCGCGAGCTTCGACAACGCGAGCGTCGCATGCCGATCCGCGACGTCGAGCCGCCGGAGCTCGTGCCCCTCCACGAGCACGAGACCGACGAGTGCTCGTACCGCGAGCTCGTGCTCGTTCGCCGCCTCGGCAGCATTCCACGCGACGTACAGGCCCTCGACCGCCTGCTCGAGCCGGCCCGCCTCGCGCAGTGCATCGGCGCGCAGCATCGCGGCGCGGATCGTCGTCGGTGGGTGATCGAGCGCGGCGACGGCGTCCGCGATGTCGTCCAGCGTCTGCGTCGCGCGCCGCCAATCACCCGCGAGTGTGTAGGTCTCGGCCGCCGCAAACCCGCGCTCCGCATCCAGCACGCGCGCGCGATCGGTTTCGTCCACCACGCGCTCGCGACCGGCCGCGCTCGCGCACTCGGCCGGCGACGGCAGCTGTGCGGCCTGATCCACCGCGCGCTCGCTCACCGCCGCACCACCGCCCGCGAGCGTCGACGCGATGCCGTCGAGGCACACGAGCTGCCGCTCGAGGCACACCATCTTCGCGGTCATGTCGCCCGACGTGGCAGTGCGCGAGACCAACGTCGCCTCGCACGCGGCCGTGTGCTCGCGGACCCACGCGGCCGCGAACGCATCGAAGCTGTGCTCGACGCGGCGCAAGCTGTCGGCCGCCCACGGCACATCGGTCGCTGCGAACGCGGCCTGCAGCTCCGTGCGCCGCGCGTCGTCCCAGGTGCCGACCAGGTGCTCGCGGGGATCTTCGCAGCGCGCCGCGCCGGCCCGTGCGACGACGGCGACGATCGCAGCCGCGAGCGCAGTACCGCCGACGATCGCGATCCGCCTCGGCCGCGCGAGTCCATCGCGCAGTGCCGCTGCGATGGCGTTCATGTCGCGATGCCGATCGTCCGCCGCGACTGCGAGCCCGCGCGCGAGGATCCGCCGCAGCCACCGCGGCACCTTGCGGGGATCGAGCGCGGGCGGCCCGTGGGCCTTCGCCGCCACGAGCTCCGTGATCCCTTCTGCCGCGAACGGCGAGCGTCCGAGCACTGCCTCGGCGAGCGCAACACAGAACGCGTACTGATCCGCGCGAGCATCGGTCGCTGCACCGCGATGCTGCTCGGGCGCCATGTACAGCGGCGTGCCGGCGACGACACCGGTCTCGACGCGACCGACTGCACGTGCGAGCCCGAAGTCGATCACGCGCACGCGACCATCGTCGCCGACGATCACGTTGTCGGGCTTGAAGTCGTGGTGCACGAGCCCGGCACCGTGCGCCGCCGCGAGCCCGGCCGCCGCTGCGATGAACACCTCGACGATCGCGCGCACGCGCGGCTGCGCGTCGGCCGTCCAGCGCGCGAGTGTCGGGCCGGACACCAGCTCCATCACGACGAAGACTCCGGGATGCCGATCGACCGACGGCTGCTCGAGCAGCGGATCCAGGCTCGCGGGATCGTAGATCCCCGCGTCGTGCACCGTGATCACGTTCGGATGCGCGAGCTTCGCGAGCGCGCGCGCCTCCTCGGCGAGCAGCGTCGCGCCCTCGGTGCCACCACGTGCACCGCGCAGCAACTTCAGCGCAACCCGGCGATCGAGCTCCGGATCGTACGCGGCGAACACGGTTCCGATGCCACCGCTCGCGACGCGATGCAGCAGCACGTAGCGCTGCACCGTCATCGCGGGTCGCGGACGACCGAAGAGCTTGCTCTCGACGTTGGCGAGCGCGAGCCCGAGCTCGGGCGACGGACGCGGGCGATCCTCGCGGATCTGCCGATCGAGGTCGTCAGGGGCGTCGATCGCCATGACATCAGCATGACCATCTTGCGGGCCCCACCGCGCCCCACCGTCGAAAAACCCGCGATCCGCCCGCCCTACGGGCCACCTTGGGCCCCACCCGCGCGCTCGCCCCCCTTGTAGCCCGCCGCGATCCTGTTATTGTCCGCGCCCTGTTCGACCACGGAGAGGTGTCCGAGTGGTTGAAGGTGCCAGACTCGAAATCTGGTGAGGGTAATACCTCCGGGGGTTCGAATCCCTCCCTCTCCGCCGAGGCGGCTCGGAGCCGCTCCGACCGCAACCGTTTCTCGAAAGGCCGCGACCCGACAACATCCCCATTCCGTGGCAGTCTCGATCTCGCCGATCGTCTGGAGAGGTGTCCGAGTGGCCGAAGGTACATGACTGGAAATCATGTGTGGCGCAAGCCACCGCGGGTTCGAATCCCGCCCTCTCCGCCAGCTTGATCATCGCGCGAAATCAAGACTCCCCACGCGGGGCCTCGTGCCCCGGGTGACGGTTCCCCCGCCAACTCCGCCAGGACCGGAAGGTAGCAACGGTAACGGGGGGCCGGGTGCCCGGGGCCTTCTCGCGTCTGCACGAGCGAGATAGTCTCGTCGCGCAACGGGAGCACTTACGCCATGCCGACTTGGACCGAGCTGCAAGAGTACGCGCGATCGAAGTACCTACTCGACGACGACGAGGAGACCTTCTTCTCGCTGGTCTTCAACATGGACAGCGGTCGCACGCAGAAGATCCGCGTGCGCTCGTTCCAAGCGTTCGACGAGGCGTGGGTCGAATTCCGCAGCGTCGTGTGCAAGGGCAGTGAGATGCCGGCCGTCGTCGCGTTGCGCAAGAACGCCGACTTCGCGATCGGTGCGCTCGCGCTCGACAGCGACGAGGACTACGTGCTCGTGCACAACGCTCCGTTGTCGACGATGGACCCCGCCGAATTCGAGCGGCCGCTGAACGTGATCGCCGGGACGGCCGATTCGCTGGAGAAGGACTACTCCGCCGGCACCGACGACTGGTAGGCCGTCTTGACGCCGTAGATCGGTCGTGAGGATGGTGCGTACCACCCTGCAATGACCGTTGCGGCGAACGACGTCGAGATCCAGCGCCCCTGTCCGGTGGACCTGCCGGAGGACTTCCGTGGCGGTGCGAGAAACCGCCACTGCGGGCACTGCAACAAGACGGTGCACCTGCTCTCGACGCTGAGCGAGACCGAGGCGCAGACGTTCCTCGCGGCGAACGACGGCAAGGACATCTGCGTCACCTACCTCGTCGGCACCGACGGCAACATCCAGTTTCGCGCCGAGCCGACCGTCGTGCCGCTGTCGGCGCTGCGTCGTCCGCGATCGATCGCGGCGGCGGCTGCCGTCGGCCTCGGTCTCGCGCTCGCCGCTTGTGCGCCGCACGACAACCCCAGGATCGAAGCCGGTGTGCAGACCCGCACCGTCGTGCAGACCGACGTGCAATCGAAGGTGAACATCCCCGTGCCGAGCGAGCCGTTCGAGCCCGACCCGGTCGTGCTCACGCCGCCGGTGCAGCAGATGATGGCCGGCGGGATCGGCCCGTCGATGGTCGAGCCGCCGCCGGTCGTCGAGCCCCCGCCGGTGAAGAAGATCGAGTCACGCCCGCCGATGCGTGCGGGCATCCGTCCGATGGCTCCGCCGCCCGCACCCAAGATGTTGCGCGGCGGTAGAGGCTAGCAATTCCTGTCGGAGCCGAAGATCTTGAACTCGAGCTCGTCGGCCGCGCGCGCGACTTGATACGCGAGCGCAGCGACGTCGGTGTTCGTCGCGCTCGCGTGCGTCAAAAAGCCCTGCACGACGATGTCGGGCATGTCGTTCTTGCCCTTCACCAGGCTCACGCGCGCGAAGCTCGGGACGCCGGTGACCGAGAACAGCACGTCGGGCTCGACGATGCGCGACAGCTCGCCGACCTCGGACTCGATGCCGATGAGCGGTCGGCCCTCGAGGTACTCGTTGGTGCCGAGCATCGCGAACAGGCGGATGACGTGACGACGACCACCGGGCAGGTGGATCATCATCTCGTAATACGTGTCTAGCTCGCGCCACGCGGAGCCGAGCAGCTCGGAGATCGGCCCGACGCGATCGACGAGCTCTTGCTTGCGACCCTGGGCCGATGCGGCCGGCTGCGTGCCCTGCTCCGGCAGCGGTGGGATCGGTGTGTCCGCGAGGATGTAGCGCGTGACGAGATCGTCGAAATCGGTGTCGGTCTCGGAGTTGCTCGTGAGGAACTCGACCGCGCGATCGATGGTGACCGGACGTCCCCAGCCGACGACGAGCGGATGACCGCCGAGCGACTCGCGCCACGTCTTCGCGAACGAGCCGGTGTAGCACGCACCGAACACCATCAGGCGCAGACCCGGGGAGACCTTCGCGGTCTCGACCTCGCCGTGCGCGACGAGCTGACCGTCGCAGCACTCGATGCGCCCGTCGTCGTGACCGTGCGCGCTCCAGTAGATCCCCGCGGGCACGAGCCCTTCGACGCCTTCGCCCTGGCCGTACAGCGCGTCGAGGAAGTCCTTCTTGCCGCCTTGCGGATCGTAGACGACGGTGAACCCCTGCGAGCACAGCACCGCAATGTCGTCTTGGAGCTGCTCGGTCTCGCGACGCACCATCATCTGATCGGTGTCGCGAGCGATCCGCAGACCGAAGATGAACAGGAACGACTTGCCGTTGCCGACGCCGCTACCGGTCGGCGGGTGCACGACGCGAACTGCAGGATCGTCGCCGCGTCCACCGGAGCCCCAGCTCTTCGGACTGCGATCGGTCCAACCGAAGCCGCCACTCGGTGCGGCTTCGCCTGCGGGCGGGTCCGCTGCGGGTGCTGGTGCGCTCGCGTCCGCAGCAGGTGCGGGTGCAGGTGGTGATGCGGCAGGTGCAGGCGGCACGACCGACAGACCCGGACCCGCAGGTGCCGTCGGTGTCGCGGACGCATCCCCCGGCGTCGCGACAGCAGCCGCAGCGGCCGCCTTCGCACGCGCGGCCTCTTTGATCGCGCGTCGCCGCTGGTTGTACTCGTAGGTGTTGATCCCGCCGGTTCGATGCTCTTCCCAGAGGGCATCGAGTGCTACCTTGTCCGCGTCGTCGTCCGCCATGCGGCGACGAGTCTACTTTGCCGGCGCGGGGCCCGTCGAGCGGTCGGTCTGGAGCTGCTTGCCGAAGAAGTAATTCAGGCTTCCGCCGAAGTAAAAGCCCGTGTTCCACCCGCCCGTGAGGGTGATTCCAAACACGTCCTTGATGATCACGCGCGCCGACAGAGCCAGGTTGATGATCGGGATCACCGGCGGGAGGTCCTTGTTCTTGTTGCGGTAGCCGAACTTCTCGAGGTCCGAGATGTTGCACCGACCGCTGCTGCACGAGGCGAAGCCCTCGACGTTCGGATCCGACAGATCGTTCGGATTGAAGTTCGGGTCGGCATCACCCTCCGTCGCGTCGTAGCGCGGGGTGCACTTGGTGAAATCGCCGAGATCAGAGGTCTCTTGGCACGAGTTGGCGTTGCCTTGGCTGCCCGGCGCATCGCCGAGCGCGGTCTGCCACACGCCACCAAACACGATGCCGAGCCCGAGGCCGCCGCCGCCACCGATGCCGAACTCGACATCGTCACGCACGACGATCGGCGCGCGCGCGATGAAGTCGGCCTGGATCGTCATGAGGTCCATCTTGACCTCGGTGTAGTCCGCGCCACCAAGGCCGTTGACGGCAGCCTGGCCTTTGTCGAGCCACATCGAGTCGGGCGTGTGCAGGCGCTGGTAGCCGAGCACGCCGACGATGTCGAGGATCCGCGACTGGCGGTAGATGTACTCGAACGCCGTGTAGAAGTTGCAGCCCTTGGTCTTGAGCAGGCCGCGATCGGCGGCGAAGTTGCCGATGCTGTCGCCTCGACACAGCGCGTTGCCGTGCGTGTCGAGGTAGCGCGCGAGGATCCACGTCGGCACCACGGTGATGCCGCCGCGCACGCCGACGCCGTGGCGGTTGAAGCTCTTCGAGCGCGCGCGGCCGCGCTCCGTCTCGAGGCTGGCGCCGGGATCCACCTCGGACGTGGTCGGATCGGGCTCGGGCTCGGGCGTGGCCTCCGGCTTCGTCGGGGCCGTGCTCGAGTCGGGCGCCTTCGACGAGGTCGCCTCGAACGGTGGCGGCTCGGCGGCGGTCGGATCGTCCACCGGCGGCTCGACGGATGCAAAGGTCAGGGCAAGGGCGATCCACATGCTGCGATCATAGGCATGGATCGCGGGAGCCCGGCAACTCTCGCGCGCAACACTTCACAGCCGAATGGCGCGCCAACCCTTGCTGTAGAACTTGATGCCCATCGAGATGCCGAGCAGGTTGGTGTACACGACCGCAGCGATCCACACACCTTCGAGCCCGTAACCGAGCTTCGGTCCGAGCAACCACGAGAGCGGCACGAGGCAGCCGAAGTGGAGGCCGAACTCCATCGCGGCGACGAAGTTGTTCGCGCCAGCGCCGTACAGCGCCTGGGCGAGCACGAGGCCCGCGACCATCATCGGTAGACCGGCGACGACGATGCGCAGGGACGGCGCGGCGGCCTCGCGCACCGCCTGATCGTGCGGTGCGAGCAAGCCGATGATCTGCTCGGGGATCGCGAGGAACAGCGCGCCGATGAAGAACATCGCGAGCACGCCGACGCGCACCGACTCCCAGCCGTAGCGCGCCGCGAGGTTCGGCTTGCCGGCGCCGAGACTCTGGCTGACCGCCGTCGCTGTTGCGGTGCCGAACGCGATCGCCGGCATGAAGCACAGCGCTGCGGTGTCCATGATCGCCTTGGTCGCGGCGGTCAGCGTGTTGGTGCCGTCGTTGCGTGCGGCATCGATGTCGCCGACGAACTTCATGAACAGCGCGAAGCCGGCCATGAGGATCACCGTCGCGATGCCCGACGGGATCAACAGCTTGAGGATGCGCCTCATGATCGCGAGGTCGATCTTCGAGGCGTAGATGCGGTAGGCGGTTCGCATCTCCTTTTTGAACGTGATGGCGAACATGATCGCCATGCCCATGTACGTGCTCGCGGCCGACGCGATCGCGGCACCGGCGAGCTCCATGCGCGGGATGCCGAGCGCGTCGTTGCCGAAGATCAGCAGGTAGTTCATCGCGATGTTGGCGAAGTTCATCACCAACGCGGCGTACAGATGCACCCACGTGCGACCGAGGCCGTCGAAGAACGCCTTGAGCGCGAACGTGATGACCATGCCCGGCACGCCCATCATGCGGATCTGCGTGTACGTGACGCCGAGCTGCTCTTGCTCGGAGCTCGCGCTCGCGAGAAAGTCGATGCCCGCTGGCGTGATGTAGTAGCCGAGCACCCCGCCCGCGATGCCGAGCACGATCGCGAGCACGAGCGCGTTGTAGATCGCCTGGCCGGCCTTCGGCAGATCGCCCTCGGCGTAGCGTCGCGCGACGATCGCTTGCGCTCCGACCCCGATCGCCGCGAAAAAACCTCCGACCGCCCAGAACAGCGGCATGCCGAGGCCGAGTGCGGCCTGCGACGCCGTCGCGACCGGTCCTTCGAGATACCCGACCATCAACGTGTCGAAGTAGTTCACGAAGAACTGGGTGATCATCGCGAGCATCACCCAGCTGCCGACCTTCAAGACCCGGCGCACCAGAGGGAGCTCGAAGCTCAGCCTGAAGACCCGCGGGGGCGCATCGTCGAGGTCGGTCAGTTCGAGCGCCAGAGCGGTGTCCTCGTGCGGGCATGGCTGTACCGCGTCACGATGCGGCCGACAAGCGGCGCACGAACGGATGCGCTCTCGGGGCGGGGGGTGAGCCCGCGGACGGTCACTTCCAGCTCACTTCTGGGTGCGCGCCTCGAGCTGCTTGCGCACGTCGGCTTCGAGCTTGCCCATGCACTCGGGGCGATAGCCGCGATACGACGCTCGAATCACGCCCTTGTCGTCGACGACGAACGAGAACGGGAATTTCGGGCTGCCGTACTGACCGGCGTAGTCCTCGGCGCCGATGAGCACCTT
>Ga0105048_10001335_pt1 | contig 40036 bp, 1 predicted proteins | sample MAT05_FD_78382 | JGI IMG/M metagenome (GOLD analysis project Ga0105048, IMG submission 78382) | Freshwater microbial communities from Lake Fryxell liftoff mats and glacier meltwater in Antarctica - MAT-05 | ecosystem: Environmental > Aquatic > Freshwater > Ice > Liftoff microbial mat | place... | reverse complement strand
CGCGGGGCTGTCGCGCAAGGCCATCTTCGGCGAGATCGACGCCAGCCTGAAGCGTCTGGGCACCGACCATGTCGACCTGTACCAGACCCACCGCTGGGACTACAGCACGCCGATAGAAGAGACGATGGAGGCGCTGCACGACGTCGTCAAGGCCGGCAAGGCGCTCTATATCGGCGCCTCGTCGATGTACGCGTGGCAGTTCGCACAGGCGCTGCAGGTAGCCGAGCGCCATGGCTCGACACGCTTCGTCAGCATGCAGAACTACGTCAACCTGCTCTACCGCGAGGAAGAACGCGAGATGCTGCCGCTGTGCCGCGCCGAAGGCATCGCGGTGATGCCCTGGAGCCCGCTGGCGCGCGGCCGGCTGACGCGCGAATGGGACACGCAGACGGCACGCGCCGAGACCGACACCTTCAGCCGCACGCTCTACCCCGCCGCCAACGAAGCGGCCGACCGCCGCGTGGTGGATGCGGTGGCGCAGTTGGCCGCGCAGCGCGGCGTGCCGCGCGCGCAGGTGGCGCTGGCCTGGGTGCTGCAGCAAGACGGCATCACCAGCCCGATCATCGGGGCGACGAAGCTGCAGCATCTGGACGATGCGGTGGCCGCACTGACCCTAGAGCTGAGCGCCGAAGAGGTCGCCGCGCTCGAAGCACCCTATCTGCCGCACGCGGTGGCCGGCTTCTCCTGACGGCGTGCCCGCGCGCGGGCGGGATCACAGGCTGAGCGTGTCGCTCCAGTACTCGAACAGCGGACGACTGCGTTCAACGCCCGCAGCCCAGGGCTGGCCCGGCGTGGCGCCCAGCAGCCAGGCGCGGTCGAGCCGCCCGGCATCGACAGGGCCGGCGTCGATCAGCCCGTGGTCTATGCTGCCGGCCGCCAGCGTGAGAGCGCTCAGGGAGGCCCCCGGGTCGGGCCGGCCCGGCTCGGCGGGCAAGCCCTCGACCGACAACGCGGCCGCGGCCCCGGGCGCTGCACTGCTGCCGAAGCTGCGACCCGCGCCGCCTTCGGCCACCAGCAACTGCCAGGTGCTGGTGCCCTGCGTGAGGTTGAAGCGCGTGCGGCCGTCGGTGCCGGTGTCGCGTGCCACGGTGCCCGGCGTGGTGTCGATGCGGATGCTGTTCGCATCCACATCGATGGCGCCGGCCATCGTCGTCTGCCCGGGCGCGAGCAAGGGGCCGCGCCCGTCCAGGCGCAGCGACTGGGTGAAGACATTCACCGCAGCGTCGGCCGCCGCGTCGGTGATGACGCCCGTGCGGCTGACCAGCGACACCGCACCGGCCAGGACGCCGTTGCTGCGCGTGTCCACGCTGCCCAGCTGCAGGTCGCCCGCGGCGCGCAATGCGACCTCGCCGCCGGGGGCGCGCAAGATGCCGTTGGCCGACAGCTCGAGCGGCCCGGTGCGCGTCTCCAGCCCGATGCCGCCGCCCGCGCTGGTGGTGATGCCGGCCAGGGCCAGGTCGTTCAGGTCGGTCGTCGTACCTGCGGCGCCGACACGACGCACGGTAGCGGTGGCACTGTCCACGCGCAGCGCGTCCTGATCGACGATCCAGGCGCCGCCAGCGCCGCTGCGCGCGCCCAGCGTGGCCACTGCGGTGTCGAGCGGGTCGGCCGCCGAGCCGATGGCCTGGCCCGCCGCCACGCGCAAGGCGCGCGACTCGATGGTCGGCACGCCGGCATCCTTGAGGGGGCCTTCGACGACCAACGCCACGGCCTGCAGTGAGACCACGCCGCCGACCGCACGCAGCCGGCCTTCGAGCACGATGCTGGCCGAGCTGTCGATGCGCAGGTCGCCGCCGGCGGTGACGACGCTGCCCTGCGCGCCCAGTCCGAACGGGCCGCCGGCGAGGTCGATGCTGCGCTGTGCGCTCTTCACACTCAAATCGGCATTCACGTAGAGACCGAGCGGCGCATTCACGCTGATGCTGCCGGTAGTGCTTTCCAGCGGTGCGTTGACGACGATGCCGCCGCCGGACAACAGCACGTTGCCGGCCGCGCGCAGCACGTCGCCGCGCACCAGCATGTCGCTGCTGGCGGGCGCCACCAGCACCGCATTGCCGGCCGAGCGCAGGCCCTCCATGACGGCATCGTTGACCAGCGTCAGCCCGGCCGTGCCGATACGTTCGACGGTCATCGGGCCGCCGGTCGGGCCGACCACGAAGCTGCCGGCGTTGCGTATGAAGAGCCCGCCGCTGCCGGTGCCGGCCACGTCGGCCGACAGCAGCGCCACGTTCAGCTGCAGCGGTTGCGCGCCGGTGCCGGCCCCTTGCGTGGTGCCGTTGCCGGTGGTCACCAGCCGCAGCACATAGGCCGCGACGTCGACGTCGGTGGTGCCCGAATCGCCGATGCTCAGCGCCTGCAGGCTGACCGCGCCGCTGGTGAGCACGCTGCCCAGCGTCATCGCGCCGGCCGCGAGCACGCGCACGGCACCGGCGGCAGACTGCAGCACGGCGCCATCGGCCATGCTGATGGCGGCCGCCGACTGCACGTCCAGCGTGCCGATGCCGGCCACGCTGACATCGCCCGCGGCGGCGAAGGCGATCGCCCCGCCGGCCAGCAGCGAGGCCGAGGCCCCCGTCATGACCGGGCCATTGACGTTGAGCGGGCCGCCGCTGGACAAGCGCAGGTGGGTGCCGATTTGAACCACCGGCCCGTCGCTGGCGGCGCCGCCTTCGAGAGTGAGCGCGCCCGCCAGGTCGATGCGCAGCGCGCCCGTGCCGACCGCGCCGAACAAGGCCTCGGGCGCCAGCGCCTGCGGCAGGCCGTCGCTGCCGACGCGCCCGCCGGCGATCAGCGTCGCGGTCGGCTGCACGCGGCCGATGGCGAGGTCGCCGCTGTCGGTGACGAAGGCGCCCGCCGCGCCGGCGCGCAGCGCCAGGCGCGCGGTGTCGAGCGCGATCGGCTGCGCAGCGTCGCCGATGGCACCACCGCTGCGCAGATGAACCTGGCCGGCACGGATGTCGGCCTCGCCGGCGGCGTCGCCGCCCAGGTCGTAGACCGCCACGCCGCCGATCACGGCCATCAGGCCGGGCGAGGCGCCTTCGATGCCCGGCACGCCGGTGTCGGCGCGCAGGTCGTCGAAGGCGAGCACGCCGCCGGCCTGCACCATGACCTGGCTGCCGCCCCAGACGATGCCGCCGTCCTTCAGCCACATGTCGCGGCCGGCCGCGATGTCGACGCGGTTCAAGGCGCGCGGGCCGTCGGCGGCCAGCGGCGAGTCGGCCATCAGGTTGGTCGCCACCAGGTCGCGCCCGGCGATCAGCGAGGCGTCACGGCCGACACGCGCGTAGGCATCGGCCAGCAGCGCCAGGTCGGACGCAGTGCCGTGGGCGGCCAGGCGCAGATTGCCGTTGTAGGCGGCCACCGGCAAGGTGCTGACGATGCTGCCGGTGGCGTCGAGCACCACGTTCTCGGCGCTGCTCAGGCCGGGCACGCCGCGTTCGTCGACCACCAGCGCCGCGACCGCACCGTCGGCCTGCACACGAGCAGCAGCCGGCGCATCGACCAGCGTCAGCAAGACTGCACCGGTCTGCTGCAGGTAGACCCCGGCGCCGATGGCGATCGCGCCCAGGCGGCCGGCGCTGATGTCCAGCGCGTTGGCCGGCAGGCCGATGCCGCCGTCAGCCTCGGCGCCGAAGGCGCGCAGGCGCAGGGCACCGGCGCTGATGTCGGTGCGCATGGCGCCCCCATCGCGCAGCGCGGCGGCTTCGACGCTGGCCGGGCCGCTGCCCGCATCCACGCCGGTGAGAGTGGCCGCGCCACTGGCGTACACGCGCAGCACGGCGCCGCCGCTGGCGACCGAGGCGCCGTCGGCCATCGTGAAGCTGCCGCCTGACTGGATGTCCACGCTGCCGCCGCCGCTCGCCAGCGAGCCCGTCACGCCGAAGTTCATGGCCGCGGCCGACAGCAGGGTGACCGGCCCGCCGCCGGTGGCCGACGCCGAGGCGCGGGTATCCAGCGCCGCGTTGAGGACCAGCGCGCCAGCACTGGCGTCCAGCCGCAACGGGCCGCCGGCGCTGCGCACTGCGGCGTCGATGCGCAATTCAGCGCCAGCGCTGGTGAGCACCACCGCACCGCCGCCGCCGTCCACGCCCTGAAGGTTCAGCGCCGTGACCGGCTGACTGGCGCCGCTGGTGCCGACGCCGATGGCCGCCACGCTGCCGCTGGCGACCACCAGGGCGTCGCTGTCGGTGACGAAGAGTCCGGCGGTGGCGCGTGCGGCCAGGGTGCCGACCGCCACCTCGAGCGCGTTGGCTGCGCTGCCGATGCCGCCGCCCGCCGAGACCACCAGCGTGCCGGCGTTCACGTCGACACCACCGGCACCGGGCAAGTCGCCGTCAATGATGTTGCCGCCGGCGCTCAAGCCCACTGCGGTGGCGCTGACGCGCGAAAGCAGCAAGTCTCCGCCGGCAGCCAAGCCCACCGGCCCGGAAGAACTGACAGTGCTGCCAGCGCCGAACAGCAGGCCGCCGGAAGCACGCACGTCGATGCCGGTCGGCGCGCTCAGCGCGGCGTCGACACGCATCGTGGCGCTGGACTGCAGCGTCAGCGCACCGCCGGTGCTGGCCACGGGGGCGGCCAGCGCCATCTCGCCCGCGCTCAGGCGCAGGCCGCCGACGGCAGACATCGGCTGGCCAGCGTCGAGCTGCAGGGCGCCGCCGGCGGCGATCACCAGCGCACCGCCGCTGCTGGCACCGCCGAGCGCGGCCAGCGCGCCAGGGTTGGCCGCCACGCTGCCGTCGCGCTGCACGCGCGCGCCGTCCAGTGCCGCCAGCGGGGCAAAGCGCAGGCCGTCGATTTCGGACAGAAAGACACCGCCGGCGCCCGGCGCGGACAGCGCCAGGCGATCCACTGCCAGCGTCAGGGGATCGGCAACGCTGCCCAGGCCGTCGGCCGCACCGCTTCCGGTGGCTGACATGCGCAGCGAGCGTGCGCTCACGTCGATACCGCTGGAGCCGGTTGCGGCCGCCACGGTTCGCGCATGGATGAGCACATCGCCCTGCGCCGCGGCCAGCGTGCCCAGCACGAGCGGTCCGCTGGCTTTGAGCGCCGTGATGCCGGCGCTCGCCCACAGCGTGCCGCTGTCCATCGCCAGCGCGCCGCCGGCTTCGGCGTCGATGCCGTTGGCGGCGCTGACGTCGCCTGCTGCGGTGAAACCCATATCGCCGCCGGCCAGCAGCGTGACCACGCCGCCCGGCGCGGAGACCGGCGCCGCGACCTGCAGCTTGCCGGGCGCCTCCAGCCGCAAGGAGCCGGCCGCTGCCGTGGCTGCGGTCTCGACCGTCAGGTCGCCGCGCGCCAGCGACAGCACCAGCGGCGCGTTGGCCGTGAGGCCGCTGATGGCGCCCAATGCCGGCGCCGCCGCGGCCACGCCGCTGTCGTTGATGCGCTGGCCGGCGGTGGTATGGCCCGCGCCGACCGTCAACGTGTCGGTGGCGCTGAGGTAGGCGCCGGCGCTGGCTTGCACCGCCAGGCGCGTGATCTGCAGGCTGAGCGGATCGCTCGGCGTGCCGACGGCGCCGAATTCCGACTGCATGCGCAGCGCACCGGCCACGATGTCGGGGCCGGCCGGCGTGCCCGCCGCACTGCCGATGCCGCTGCCTGCCTTGACCGACACCGCCCCCGTGCCGGCGTCCAGCCGGCCGAGCGTGAGCCCGAAGCTCGACTCCAGCCGCAGCGGGCCGCCGGCCGTCGCCGCCAGCGCGCTCGCGGCCATCGACAGCGACTGCATGCCGAGCAGGTCGACGCCTTGCCCGGCGGCGCGCGCGCGCACCTCGGTGCCGGCGGCCATCGACAGCGCCAGGCTGGACAGCAGGCTGATGCTGCCGCCACCCGAGGTCACGCTGGCGCCGGACGACAGGCTGAGGTTGCCCTGGCTCAGCGTCTGCAGCAGCACCATGCCGCTGCCCAGCGTGGTGCTGGCGGCGTTGACCGGGCCGCGCAGTTCCAGCGGCCCTTCGGCCACCCGCACCACGATGGCACCCTGGCCGGCGCTGCCGCCGTTGGTCTTCAGGCCGGCCGGCGCGATGGCCAGGCCAGACTCTTCCCAGATGAAGATGCCGCCGCTGCCGCCGGTGACCTCGGCCGCCAGCGTACCCGCCGACAGGCGCAGCGGCGCCGCGCCGGTGCCGATGCCGCTGGCCGCGCTGAGCGTGATGGCCGCGTTGCTGCCAACCAGGTTCGGGCCGTCGCCGGGCAGGCCGTCGAGGATGCTGCCAGTGCTGGAGCGCAGCGTGATGGCGCTGCTGGCCTCGATGCGGCCGACCGTCAGGTTGCCGATCGATTGCAGCGTGAGCTGCCCGCTGGCGCCCGCGTTCAGCGTCTGCCCGCTCAAGTCGAGCGCGCCGCCACTGCCGAAGCTCACGATGCCGCCCGCCGAGGTGACCGCCGCCCCGAGCGTGAGCGCACCGCTGCCTGAGTTGACCACGATGGACGCCGCGCCACTGGCCACCACGCTGCCCGCGCCCTGCGTGCTCAGCGCGTCGGCGGCACTCAGCCGGGCGCTGCCGCTGCCCAGCGCGACGGCGGCGGCGATGCTCAGGTCGGCGCCGGTGCCACGCGCGTCAAGCACCAGCGCGCCGGTGCCGGGCAGCGAGACACCGCTGCCGCTAGAGACGATGTTGATGTTGCCGCCCCGCGTCACGAGCTCGATGCCTCCGCCGCTGAACGAGGTCTGCGCCAGCCGCGTCACATCCACGCTGCCATCGATGGCTGTGGCGTCGAAGCGCGCGGTGGCGCGCGGCAGATTGATGCCCAGTGCAATGTCGCCGGCCGAGCCGGTGTTGCGCGCGTCCAGGCTCTTCACTTCGAGCGAGGGCAGCGCGATGCCGTTGCCCGCCTGGGCCACCAATGTGAGGGCGCGAAGCGGCTCGTTGATGCGCGCATCGGCGGTGGAATTGATCTGCTCGATCTGCGCGCTGGTCGAGGCCAGCTCGATGCGCTGGGCCTCGATCTCGTTGGCGATCGTGATGGCGCTCACCGCGTCCAGGCGCAGGCGGTCGGTGCCGCCCATGCGCAGGATGGCGTTGGGGTCGCTGTAGTCGGACACCGTGATGCTGCCGCCATAGATGGCGAGCGGGTCACGCATCGCGATGCTGTCCGGGCCGGTGCTGGCACCCACCTGGACCGCACCGCCGCCCACCTGCGCACGGCCGGCGAGCACCCAGCCCAGCGTGAAGCCGCTGAAGCCGTCGGCGAAGCTGCGCAGCTCGGCGGCCTCGAGATTGAGCACCGCAGCCGTGCCCGCGCCGGGGGGCGAGAACAGCGCCATCGCGCCACCCACAGCGGCCGGACGCAGTGTCACGGCGCCGCTGCCGCGAATGAGCTCCTCGCCCATCGTCAGGTCGATCTCGCCTGCCGCGATCAGGATGTCGCCGGCCGTGGGCGAGGTGCCGGTCTCCAGCGTCACCGCCGAGCGCATCACCACCTGCTCGGCGCCGCGGATGATCAGCGAGGCGCCGTTCTTCAGCGTGAGCTGGTCGTTGAAGGTAACCACGCCGGTGGCGTCGATGGTCAACGTGCCGTTGACGATCACCGGCAGCATGAAGGTGACATTGCGCGCCGCGGTGACGGTGATGGCGTCCAGCGCGTCGCTGCCGTCCTGGCCCAGGCCCACTGCGCCGGCAAAGGTGATGTTGCCGTTGGGCGCGCTCAAGGTCAGCTTGTCGACGGTGGCCGCGCTGTCGCCGCCCAGCCAGTGCGTCAGGTTGCCGCCCAGCGAGATGCTGCCGTTGGCCGCGCTGATGGTGCGCTCGCCGCTGATGCGGATCGAGTCGGCGATGATGTTGTTGCCGGTCGCGGCGTTGCTGTTGGCGCTGACGGTGGTGGTGTGGCCCGAGCCGTGGATGGTGATCGACGGCGCGTCGAGCGCGCTGCTGATCAGCACCTCGCCGCCGGGGCCGTCGGCCCAGATGACGAGGTCGGTTGCCAGCTGCACGGGCTGGCCGTCGGCGCGCTGCACCAGCACCGCCATCGCGCTGCCGGGCTGGCCGACCACCAGCGTGGGCAGCGCAGCCGCTTCAGCGGCCAGCGCGGCCACGTCGTGCACGGGCAGCACCGCGTCGATGCCTGGCGCGCCGAAGAAGGCCACGTCCGCGTGCGGCCCCCAGGCGGTCGGCGCGTCGTAGGCCGCCGCCAGCGTGTCGTCAGCCGGCGGCAACAGCAGGGCCTGCACGGCGCCCAGCACCGGGTCGGCCGACAACAGCAGGCGCGGCTCCAGCGGCTCGAGTCGCCAGGGCGAGAACGAACTGCGCGCCGATGCGGGCGGCCGGCGCGAACTGCGGGCCCACGGCTTCATGCGACCGCTCCAGCAGGCCGCGGGCAGAGGTGGGCGCGGGCACGAGCGGACGCACAAGCGGACGCACAAGCAGGGTCAAAGCACACAGTCGTCCTCCCAGATGTCGAATCGGTCGCTGCCGACGCTGCGCAGGCCGGTGGCTGCGGGCTGTTGTGAGGAGGTGCCCAGCGCCCAGGCACGCAGCAGGCCGTTGGCGCCGGCTTGCTCGGCACCGGCGTCCAGCCACACCGCGTGGCCCGCAGACATCGCCGCCAGGCTGCCCGCGCTGGCGAACGACAGATCCATCGCGGCCCAGCCCGATGCGCCAGACGCAGCCCGGCCACCCGGCTCGCCGCCACCGTTGCCACCGAGAGATCCCAGCGCGGAGGCCCAGGCGGCTGCGCGCGCGCGTCCGTCGCCGCCGGCCAGGCTGTCGGGCGCCAGCGAAGCCGACGCGGTGCGCGCGGCCAGCGGCTCGGCCACCAGTTGCTGGAAGCTGCGGTCGCCGTCGATCAGGTTCCAGCGCGTGCGGCCGTCGCTGCCCTCGACCTTGGTCAACGTGCCGCTGCCGCCCTGCATGGCGATTTGCGGCGCGGCCACATCGATGGACTGCGGGTTCGTGCTCTGGCCGGCCGCCAGCAGCGGGCCACGGCCCTGCATCTGCAGCCAGCCGCTCTGGATGTTGGTCGCCTCGTCGGCGGCGGCGTCGCGGATGGTGCCGCCGGTGGAGACCAGCACCACGCCACCATCGGGCTGGCCAGTCTTGCCGCGCACGTCGACGCGGCCGAGCACGATGTCGCCCGCGGCCTGCAGCTGCACCTGACCGCCCGCGCTGTCGATCAGCGAATCGGCCGTCATCGTCACCGCGCCGCCGCTGGACAGGCGCAGGTCGCTGCCGGCCAGCAGCGTCACGCGGCCCTGCACCGACAGGCTCTGGCTGGCGCTGATGCTCACGTCGTCGGCGCCCAGCACGGCATCGGCGCTGCCGTTCAGGCCGAGCGTCGTGCCCGTGAGCGTGATCTGGTCGGCATCCAGCGCGGCCAGCGTGGCCGTGTCCACGGTCATCGCACCCGAGGCGGCATCGCCGAGTGACACCGAGGCGAAGCCGCGCATCTGGCTCAGCAGCGCGGCGTTCAGAGCCAGCCCGGCAGCGCTGCCAGCAGCCTCGCTCACCGTCACCGCAGCACCGGCAGTCAGCGGGCGGAGGGTCAACGTCTCGCCGCCGGTGAACGCGCCGCTGAGCTGCAGCGCATCGACGCGAAGGTCCACCGCACCGGCCACCACGGCGGTCGACGCGAAGCTCGCGCGCCCGGCCTCCACTTGCAGGCCACCGGCGGCCACCAGCAGCGGGGCGCTGGTCTGCAGCGTGCCCGCAGCCACCTTCAGCCCGGCGCCGATCTGCGCTGCGGCGCCGAACAGGATCGAGCCGCCGGTCAGTGCCGCGCTGCCCGACACCGAGAGCGCACCGCCCAGCGTGATCGGGCCGCTGGCCTGCAACTGCAGGTCGCCGGCGGCCAATGTCACCTCACCCAGGCTGACGCGGTCGGCGCCGCTGACGATCAGCCGACCGCCGTCGAGCACCAGCCCGGCCGCAAACTGCACATGGCCGGTGGCCTGGATCAGCACGTCGCCGGTGACGCGCACCGGCGCGTCGAAGCGCACGTCGCTGGCGTCCGTCACCGTCAGCCCCGCCAGGGGCTGCAGCGCACCGATGCTGGCCGCCACATGCACGGCAGCACCGTCGGCGCGCAGCACCAGGCGGTCGTCGGCGCCGCCGCTGCCGTCCACCGGTTGCAGCAGCGTGAGCGCGCCGTCGCCTTTGGCGCCGCCGATGCCCGAGCTGATGCTCAACGGGCCCAGAAGGCGCAGCGGGTCGTCGATGGACAGCGCACCGGCCTGCTCGATGCTGCCACCAGCACGCACCACGCCGCCACCGCCGGCCTGCAGCAGCACCTGCCCGTTGCCGTGGGCGGCCACGCTGCGGCCATCGGCGGGTGCGCTGCCGTCGGTGAGTTCGATGTCGCCGTCGCGGGTGGACAGCGCCACCGTGCCCTGGCCCGAGACGGTGACCAGATCCGACAGCAGCGTGTCACCCAGCGCGCGCCCGACGCCGTCGATGCCGACGCGCACCACCTCGACCCGCACGTCGCCCACACGCACGCCATCAAGCTCGTCCAGCCACAGGCCGCCGCCGCCAGCGCGTCCGGCCACTGTGTCGACGGCCAGCCGCAGCCGGTCGGCCGCGCTGCCGGCGCCGATGCCGGCTTCCAGGCGCAGCGAGGCTGCAACGATGTCCAGGCCGGCACCCGGGGCGCTGACGATGCGGCTTCCCGCCACCAGCGACACGTCGCCGCCGCCGGCCAGCGCGCCGAGTTCGATATCGCGCGTGGCGGCGATGCGCAAGTCGGCCGCGCTGTTGACGCGGCCGCCGGCACCGAGCACCACGGCGCCGCCGGCCTGCAGGTCGGCGCTGCCGCTGCCCGCCGCCACGGTGCCCTGGATCTGCAGCGAACCACCCGCCAGCAGGGTCAGCGACGACGCGGCATCGACCGCCGCGCGCAGCATCATCTCGCCGCCGCTGGTCAGACGCAGCGCCCCGCCCGCAGCGACGCTGCCGTCGGCCACCAGCGCGCCGGTGGTGTCGATGACCAGCGTGCCGCCGGCCGACGCGGCAGTGCCGGGCTGCAGTGCGACCAGCGCCAGGTCGCCACTGGCCGCCACGTAGGCCGCGCCGCCGGCGCGCAGCCAGAGCAGGCGGGTGTCGATGCCGAGCGCACCGGTCGGGCCGGCGACCGCGCCGGCCACGTCGAGTTGCAGGCTGCGCGCGCTGATGTCGAGCGTGCTGTCGTTGTCCAGCAGATTGCCACCGACGCGCAGCAGCAGATCGCCGGTGGTCGTCAGGCTGCCGACCTGCAGGTCGCCGCCGGCCGTCAGCCTTTGCGTGCCGCCCGCGGTGACCACCTGCGCCTCGCCGGCCATCTGCAGCCGGCCGCCGGCCTGCAGCGAGACACCGGCGTCAGCCGCCTTGGCCTGCACCCGGCCCGTGGCGCTGAGATTGATCTCGTCGCCGGCACGGATGTCGATCGCGCCGCGGTCGCTCGAGACGACGTTGCCGAGGCTGATGTCCGCGCCCGCCGCGCCCGCCAGCAGCCGCACGCTGCCGTCACCGGCGGAGGAATTGATGATCAGCTGGCCGGCGACCAGGCTGCCCGCGGTCAGGGTCAGCGAGATCGCACCACCCGCGCCGCCCAGCGACAAGCCGCCGGCGCCCAGCGCCAGGCCGTCGCGCTCGACGATGTGGATGCCGCCGCTGCCGGTACTGCCGGCACCCAGCGAGTTGACATCGGTCTTCAGCGGCAGCGCCGCGCTGCCGATGCCGTTGACGGCCGTCATGCGCAGGTTGTCGGAGCGCACGTTGCTCACCACATCCACTGCCTGCGCGCTGAGGATCGCGCCGCCGGTGCTGGTCAGCGTGACGTTGCTGGCCGCGGCCACCGAGGTCAGATCGATGTCGCCGCCAGCCTGCACGCTGACGCGGCGCGCATCAGCGTTGCTGCCGCCGAACGAGGCGATGCCGCCCAGATCGCCCATCATGACCTTGCCACCGGCCGTGATGCTGACCTGGCCGCCGGTCGAGGTGATGCTGGTGTTCACGCGCAGGTCGCCGCCGGCCGTCAACGTGATGGCGCCCGCGCCGCTGGCGCTGACGCGGCCGGCGTCGCGCACATCGATGCGGTCGTCGGCACTGAGCGTGATGGCGCCGGTGCCGGCGCTGATGCGCTCGGCCACCATCAGGTCGGCGCCTGCGCCGACGGCGCTGAGCGTGATTGCGCCGCCACCGGCGGTACTGACGCCCGGGTTGCGGTACTTGACGACGATGTCGCCGCCCTGCGTGCTGAGCGAGATCGGGCCGCTCTCGGTGGCGGAGGTCATCGCCAGCCGGAACACCTCGACGCTGCCGTTGATCTGCCCGTTGCCCAGCCCGACCGAGTCACGGCCAGCCAGCACGGTGACGGCGATGGCGCCGCTGCCGCTGTTGGTGACGTCGATCCAGGCGGTCTCCACGCCGGTGAGCGAGACGCCGCTGGCCGCTGCCACGATCAACTGCGGAGTGCGCAGCGCTTCCAGGCTGCGGCCGTCGGCGGCGGCGTCGATCTGTCGGATGCTGCCGCTGGTGGACAGCAGCTTGATCGCGCCGGCCTCGATCTCGTTGCCGATGTCGATCTGGCTCACCGCCGAGAGCAGCAGCATGTCGCTCACGCCCAGGCGCAGCACCGGCGTGGAGTTGCCGTAGTCGGCGACCGTGATGGTGCTGCCCAGCAGTGTGGTCGAGTCGCGGAAGGTCAGGCCGTCCAGCGTGGTGCCGGCGCCCACCGTCAGCGTGCCGCTGCCGGCCAGCGCGCGGCCGTCGTTGCCGGCCCAGCCGATGGTGATCTGGGCGAAGCCGTCGGCGAAGGCGCGCACTTCGGGCAGGTCGATATTGAGCACATTGCTGCTGCCGATGCCCGGCGGCGAGGCCACCGCGATGGCCTGTGTCTGGCTGTGCGGGCGCAGCGTCAGCAGCCCGCGGCCGGAAAACTGTTCTTCGCCCATGCGCAGTTCGATCTCGTCGGCCTGCAGCAGCACGTCGCCCGGCGCGCCGGCGTTGCTGCCGTCCAGGCGCACGCTGCGCTCGAAGATCACCTGCTGCGCGCCGCGCACGATCAGGTCGCCGCCTGCGTTCAGCCGCACTTCGCCGCGGAAGATGACGATGCCGGTGGCGTCGATCACCAGGTCGCCGTCGATGTTCAGGTCCTGCTCGAAGGTGAGGTTGCGCGCGGCGGTCACGGTCAGGCCGCTCAGCGCGTCGGTGCCGGCGTCGCCTCGGTCGACCGCCGAGACGATGCGGATGTCCCCGGCCGGCGCCGTCAGCGTCAGCCGGTCCACCGTGCCCGCGCCATCGCCTTCGAGGTAGTGCGCCGCCGTGCCGCCCAGCGTGATGCTGCCGTCGGTGGCGGTGATGGTGCGGCTGCCCTGCACGCGCACCGAGTCGGCCACCGCCACATCGCCGGCCGAGGCGTTGATGTTGGCGCCCACCACCGTGGTGTTGCCCGAGCCGAAGACCGTGAACGACGGTGCATCGAGCTGGGTGCCGATGAGCACGCCGCCGCTGGGGCCGTTGGCGAAGATGATCAGGTCGTCCTTCAGCGTCACCGGGGCCAGCGTGTCGCTGGTGACGCGGATGCTGTTGCTGCCGCCTTCACCGCCGAGCACGATCGAGCTGAAGCCGTCGCGCAGCTGCGACAGCTCACTCGGCGCCAGCCACATCGCGGTGCCGGCGCCGACGCCGCTCAAGTCGCCGAGCACGATGCTGCGTGTCGGGTCGATGGTGCGCAGCGCCAGTTGGCCGCCCGCGCTGCGCACGGCCGCGGTGATGTCCACATCGTTGGCGGTGATGCCGACGTTCTGGCCGTCGGCATCCAGCGCTGAACTCAGACGCTGCGTGCCCGACAGCGTCACCACGTCGGTGGCGCCGGCGCGCGCGCCGTTGGTGGTGCCCGCCTTGCCCACCGCGATCTCGCCGGCGGCCACGATCTTCACCGTGTCGCGCTCGGCGCTCGAGGCCAGCACGTTGGCCGAATTGATGTAGACCGCCATCGGGCTGACGCCGAAGCCGGCCACCTCGCCGCCGATCTTGTCCAGCGCGGTCAGCGTGATGAGCCCGCCCGGCGCCTGCAGGAAGGCGCCGCCCGCGGCGCGCAGCGTGCTGCCGTTGGCGATCGCGCTGCCATTGGCCAGCGGATGCAGCGGGCCTTCCTGCGCCGCGACGTTGGCCGCCACTACCGCCCCGGTGGCGGCGTCGACGCTGAACTTGCCGCGCGACAAGGCCCAGTCGAGCACCGGGTCGAAGGCACCGCCCGCCGTGGTGATCCAGCGCGCGTCGGCCACATCCAGCACGATCGACGCCTGCACCGAGCGCAGCTTCAGGTCGCCCGCGCCGCCAGCGCCGTTGCCGGTGTCGACGATGGCGCCGATGCGCACGTGGCCGCTCTCCGCGGTGGCCTCGAAGGCGCCGCCGTGGGTGTCCACCAGCGCGTCCAGCAGCAGCCAGGGCGTGGCGGTGCTGCCGGTGCCGCCGCCGTTGCCGCCCGCCAGCAGAACCACCTTGCCTCCGGCAGAGCTGATGCCCTGGTCGGACACCGTGATGGCGCCGGCGCGGGTGGCGATCTGGACGCTGCCGATGAGACCGGCGCCGCCGGTGAACTGCTGCTCGACGCGTGTCAGCACCAGGCCATCCATCTCTTCGACGTTGATGCCGCGGTTGGTCAGGATGCCACCGGCGAAGGTCGTGCCAGGCAGCGCCGTGCTGACCGTATTCACGTTGACCATTTCAAGTTGCGCCACCTCGATCTCGATCGGGTTGGCCGAGGAGCCGACGCCGCCGCTGGCGTGCATCACCAGCTTGGCGTTGGCGGCGATGATGTCAGTGTCGCCTTCGCCGCCGTCCAGCACCGGGGCGAGGAAGATCTCGCCGGCCTCCAGGCGGATGGCCACATCGCTGGCCACGGCGCCGTGGCTGCTGCGCAGTTTGCCGAGCTGGATGTAGCCGTCCGCTTCAAGCACCAGGCGGCCGCTGCCGCTGTCGAGATAGGTCTCGGCGGTGAACTCCATCGAGCCGCCGCGCGCCGTCAGCGTGATGTCGCCGGCGGTGCTGCTCAGATCAGCCGCGGCGCCGAGTTCGAGGCCAGGCAGTGCGGTCGTCGGGACGACCGTCAGGTTCGCGCTCAGAGTGATCGCGCCGTTGACGGTGCTCAACGTACCGGCGCGGCTCAGGTCGAGCGCGCCGCCGGTGCTGGCGAGGCTGATGGCGCTGGCGCCGGTGGCGCTGATGCTGCCTTCGAACATCAGGTTGCCGCCTGCCGTCACGCTGACTGCGCCGCTGGCGCTGCTCAGCAGGCGCTGGATATCGATGGCGTTGCGCTCGTCGACCGTGATGTGGCCGGCGGCCTGGATGTCCAGCGAGGCCGCGGCCAGCACCACGTTGACGTTGCCGGCGCCAGAGACCAGCGTCACCTTGCCCGAGGTGCCGATGGTCGACAGCGTGCCGCCGACGGTGCTGCGGTCGCCGATGGTGATCGAGCCGGTGGTCGTGATGGTCAGGTCGCCCACGGTGCCCAGCAGCTTGTCGATCGTGACATTGCCGGTGGCATTGATCAGGACGTTGCCGCCCTGCATCGAGAGGCTGGAGATGTTGATCGCCCCGGTCTGCGTCAGCGTGAAGTCGCTCGTCGCGCCGCGCAGGTCGACCTCGAGCTGGTTGATCTGCGTGGTCAGCGTCAGGTCGTCGCCGGCCTTGGCGATGACGCTGTTCGCGGTGACCTTGTCGCCCAGCGTCAGGCTCTTGCCGGCCGACAGGTTGAGCGTGCCGGTGCTGCCCACGTCCAGCGGCGAGACAACGACCAGCGAGCCCACCGGCGTCGGGTCGCCGAAATTGCCGGCGTGCAGCGTGAGGTTCTCGCCGGCGTTGGTGGCGAGCTTGACGACGCTGATGTTGCCGCTGAAGTCCCAGGTGGCGTTGGCGGCTGCGCGGCTCGGGATGATGATCACCGCATCGACCGGCGGCGTGGAGCCGACCGGGTCGGTGAAGAAGGCGCCGCCGTCGTTGCGGCCGATGGTCGCGCCGACGGCGAACGGCGCGTTGGGCGCCAGCGCCGTCAGCGTGATCTGCGCGCCCACGGCCAGCGCCGACACCTGCCGGCCCGGCTCGTTGTTGGCCTCATAGGCCAGCGCCGTCAGCACCGAGGCGAGCGTGTTCGTCACCGGGATGCTGTTGACGACATCGCCGACCTGCACCGAGTGCGTCTTGGTGCCGGCGATGATGGTGAAGACCTGCGTCGTGGTCGGCACCACGCTGCCGAAGTCGTAACGTGTCTCCTGCGTGCCGCCGATGCCGGCGGCGGTCTCCAGGGTGGCGGCGGCGCTGGCGCCGCCGGCGTCGGCCTCGGTGGCGCGGCTCAGCGTGGCGGCGCTGACGGTGAACGGCGCGTTCTGCGCGTCGGCATTGAGCATCAATGTGCGCGTCGTGCCGTCGCTGCTGGCGGTGACGGCCAACGGGCCGTCGGCGTTGATGCGGGTCACCAGCGAGGCCAGCACCGCCGACCAGGTCAGGCCCCCGGTCTGCACCTGTGCGCTGTAGTCGGTGCCGCCGATGGTCACCGAGACAGAGTCGTTGACGTTCAGCGTCTGGTTGCTGAAGACCACGCTGCTGCGCTGCGTGCTGTCGGCACCCGGGGCCTGTGGCGTCGCGCCGTAGCCGCTGCTGGCGAGCGTGCCCAGGCCGCTGGCCGTGAACGCGGTGTTGGCCACCTTGGCGGTCAACTGCACCGCCGAAGCGCTGGCAACCGCCGCGTCGACCGTCGTCGAGCCGCCGAGGGCGGTGATCAGCGCGTCGCGCAGTTCGGTGGCGGTCGGGTTGCCGTCCGCGGTCAGCGTGTAAGGCTGGCCGGCGACGGTGAGCGCGTAGCTGGCGCCGGGCACCGGCGTGCCCGAGAAAGTGATGGTCGAGACCTGCTTGCCGACCACCGCAGCCTGCGAGGTCGACGCCGTGATGCTCGGCGACCCGCTGGCGGTGAAGCTCACGCCGTTGACCTTGGCCGTCAGCCGCACGTCGTTGCCGCTGGCCGAGGCGGTCACGTCGACATCGCCGGCGCCGGCGTTGATCCTGGCGATGAGCAGGTCACGCAGTTCAGGCTGGGTGGCCGAGCCGTCGGTGGTGTCGGCGTAGTTGCGGCCGTTGATCGTCGCCGTGTACGCGGTGCTGTTGGCAGGGGCGCCGGGCAGGTTCAGGTTGGTGATCTGCCCCACCGCCGCCGCCGCCGCGGTGCTGGTGCTGAAGCCGACGCTGTCGGTGACGGTGACGGTGCCCAGCGCGAACGGGGCATTGTCGGCATCGGCGATCAGATACAGCACACGCGGCGTGCCGTCCACGGTGATGCCGGTGGTGGCGGTGAGGTCGGAGGAGCCCGGGGTGAGGGTGATGGCGGTGCCGGCGGTCATGACGGTCGCCGAGGTGACGCCGCCGTGCAAGACGATCACGCCGCCGTCGGCGTAGGCGCTGTAGGTGGCGTTGGCGTCGATGAGGCGGGCCAGGCCGTTGGCGACCGACGCGGTGTCGTCGCCGGCAGGTGCCGACAGGTAGTCGAAGGGCACACCGCCGACGACCACGCGGTAGGTGGTGGACGCGGCCACCGTCAGGCCGGCGACGCTGATCGCGCGCTCGCCGGCATCGATGTTGGTGGCCACGTCGGCGGCCACGCGTGCGCCCAGGAAACCGGTCAGGCTGGCGAAGCTGCCGGCGGTGACGGTATAGCCGCCGAACGTATTGCCCACCTGCGCCGAGTAGCTCTGCCCGCCGACGATGATGGTGTAGGTCTTGCCCGCATCGATGGCCAGCGTGTCGGGCAGCGTGATGCGGCTGAACTGCTTGATCGGCGAGCCCGCGGGCAGGTCGCCGCTGGCGGTGACGATCTCCTCGCCGTCCTTGGTGATCGCGGTCGCCTTGTCGACGGCCGTGAAGTCGAATGCGCGCACGGCGGCGGCGATGGTGAAGTCATCGTTCGGCGCGATGCGTGTGATGGTCAGCGCGTCGCCCGGCTCGTCCACGTCCACCGTGTACAGCCCGGCAGCCTGGATGGTGGTGCGCAGGGCCCCGAGCATCGTGTCGAACTCGAGGTCGGTGGCGCTGGCGCCAGCGGCGGTCAAGCTTGCCTGGTAGGGCACGCCGTCCAGCGTGACGCGGTAGATCTGGCCATTTGCGTTGACGCCGGCGAAGGCGACGCGCGAGACCTGCGGCTGGCTGGCCCCGGACGGTGACACCGGGATCGGCGTGATGCTGGTGATGCCGGCTTCGCTGGCGCCGGCCAGGCTGACGGTCGTCGGCTGATAGTCCTCCAGCCCGCCTGAGCTGCGCGCGCCGGCCACCGCCGCCACCACCGGCAGGATGACGCGCACCTCGAGCTGCGCATCGGTGCCCGAGCTGACCGCCGTGCCACCGATCACCTCGCCCAGCACGACGGTCTGCGCATCGCCGCGGATGACCACGCGCCAGGCGTAGAGGTCGGCCTTGGTGTTGTCGAAGGCGGTCGCCCCGGTGGGGTTGCCGTCCACGTCGCGCACCAGCGCGGCCCGCTCGGTAATGGCGCCAGAGGCGTCCAGCGTGATCGTGCCGCCGGTCTTCTGCGCGCCGACGGCCGAGCCGGCTTCGATGGAGTCGATCTGCAGCGTGCCGGCGGACTTGACGCTGATGTTGTCGAGGTCGGCGAAGTTGACGATCTCGCGCACCAGCACGTTGCCGCCGGCGTCCACCGCGATGGCGCCGTCGCGTGCGCTGATGAGGTCGACGGTCAGCGCATCGGCTTCGTTGATGGTGATGTTGCCGGCCACGGTGCTGACGGCCGACACGCGCCCGACCAGCGTGTTGGCGAGGATGCTGCCGCGCGTCTCGACGTCCAGCGTGTTGGCGATCAGCACCGAGGCGCGGTCGGTGCTGAAGGTGCCGGCGCGCACGACCAGCTCACCGGTGGTCTCGTTGGCGCTGACGATGCCGCTCTTCAGCGTCAGCGTGCTGGCGCCGGGCAGGTCCAGCCGAACGTTGTCGGCGGGGCCGAAGCCGGTAAGACCGCCGATGAAGCCGGTCAGCGTGAGCGAGGTCGGCGCCACGCTGGTGCCCAGCAGCACGCTCACGTCGTGCTTGGCGCGCAACTCGAAACCTGCTGCCGGCAGTGAGGCAAGCTGGATGTCGATATTGCCGGTCTGCCGGGTCGCCTGGTTCTCGGAGATGGTATCCAGCAGGTCGCCGTCACCGTTGTAGTCCACGCCCAGCGTGGCCTCGGTGATGACGTCGTTGCGCGCCGCGCCAGGGATGATGTTGGTGCTGATGTTGGCCGAGGTGTCACCGCGGGCGGTGAGCACCAGCATGTCGATCAGCGCGTCGGCCGGGGCGCCGTCCCAGAACTGGGCCTTGTGGGTGATCTGGCCGGCCAGCCGGATGTCCTGCCCAGAGACCAGCTCGAGCCGCTTGTTGGCGCTGAGCACGCCGTTGGCGGCGACCGACAAGGTGTTGCCGCTCTGCAGGATCAGCGTGTCGGCCGACAGGCTGGTGGGCAGCAGCTCGGTCCAGCCGAGGGGGTTGTCGGCGGAGGTCGCGGTCTTGACGAACAGGTTGGTGCCGGCGCGGTACTCCAGCAGCTCCAGCGTACCCGTGCCCGAGGTCGGCGCGGTGTACCACTGATGCATGCGCACGGCGTCCTTGGCGTTCAGCGTCAGGCCGCGGCTGAAGGCCAGCGTGTCGGCCGCGGCGCCGGTGGGCGCCTCGATGATCACGTCGCCGTTGCTGCTGACCAGGCGCAGGAAGTCGCCCTGCAGCTTGGCGGATGCTTCATCGGAGCCGGTGACCAGCAGGTCGGCCTGCGCGCTGATGGACACCGTGCTCGGCACGCTGGCGCTACCGAAGCCGGTGGAGGCGCGCAGCACCTGCAGCCCGGGCTTCTGTTCGTTGGCGGCGTCCTTGTCGGACAGGCGGATGTCGCCCGAGGCGGTCTTCGCATCGAGCGTGTTGACGGCAATCTCGATGTCGAGGATGCCCGTCTCGGCAGCCAGCGTCAGCACGTCGGCGACGATGTCCACCGCGGCGTCGGTGAAGCTCTGCAGGATCGAGCCGGTGGTCGAGACCAGCGTGATGTCGCCCGCGGCCGTGCCCTGGCGCGGCGCCACCAGCGCGCCCACGCCGTTGTAGTACAGCGGCAGGTCGGCGGCATTGGCCGTGTAAGGGCCGGCCGACACATCGCGCACCCACAGGTTGCCTTCGGCGGTGACGCTGATGTCGTTGGCGTCCAGGTTGGTCGCAAGGCGCAGCGAGGCCAGGTCGACGATGCCGTCGGCGACCAGCGTGAACGAGCCGTTGGAGACCGAACTGTCGTCCACCAGCAGCCGCTTGGCGGCAGCACCAACCGGCGCCGACTGCGTGATGGTCGCGCTGCCAGCGGCCTGCATGTCCAGCTTCAGCGTATTGGCATGCGTGGTCACCGTCACCGCGGTGGCCACCGGGGCGTTGGCGACGTCCATCGAACGGCCGGTGATGATGTTCAGCTCGTCGGCCTGCAGCCGGGTGACGCCAGCGATGTGCGTCACGCTGCCTTGGGCACGCAGGAAGATGTCGCCGCGGCCGTCGATGGCCGTGGCGATCGTGCCCAGCGTCATGCCGGCCGGCGTCGGCGCCACGACGGCCACGCTGTCGATCTGGCTGCGCTGGTAGGTCACCAGCGTGATGTCGTTGCGGTCGGTCAGGCCGAGCGTGCGCACGTCGTCGGCGCGCAGCGCACCGAACACGCGCACCTGTATGAAGCCGTCCGTCGCGAAGGCCTCGTCGATGGCCAGGTCGCCGGTGTTGACGAGTTCGATGTTGCCCGAGCCCGACAGCGACAGCAGTTCGACGGTGTTGACCGAAGTGGCCAGCACGATGCCGGCCTCGGCCTGCGCGCGCAGCGCATTGCCGCTGAGCAGGCCGGCGATCACCGTGTTGGCGCCGCTGCCGGTGATGCTCATCAGGATCTGGCCGCCCGGGGCGGCGAAGTCCAGTGTGCCGCTGGCAATGATCGACGCGTTGCCGATGCGGGTGGCGTCGACCTGCGTGGTCTCGAGCCGGATGCTGCCGCCCAGGTCACCGGCCTTGACGATGAGCTCACCGGCGGTGGCGTTGAGGCGCGTGTCGCCGTCGGCGCGCACGGTGCCGCTCTGGCTGCCCGTGCCGGCATCGACGCCGGCATCGAGCACGCCGGCGCGGATGTCGATGCTTTGCGCGTTGACGGTGCCCGACAAGGAGATGTCGCCCTCGGCGCGCATCAGCACGCTGGTCAGCGTGCTGCCGGTGGCGGCCTGGATCACGCCGCCGGCGTAGATGTCGCCGTCGGTACGCAGCGCCACTGCACCGGTGCTGCCCTTGCCGGCCACCAGCGCCGAATCGTCCAGGCGCAGCGTGACACCGGCCTTCAGGTTGACGGTCTGGCCTTCGATCTCGGCCGACAGCGCGCGCGGGCTGCCGTCACGCGTGAGGCCGCGCACGGAAAGCTCGTTGCCGGCTTCGATGGACACCGTGTCGTCGGCCGACATCTTGCCGCTGATGCGCACCGTGCTGCCAGCGTCGATGCTGATCTGGCCCGCCGCCAGCGACAGGCCGGCCGCGCCGTACTCGCGGTCGCCGACGACGCCGGTCTCGACCACCGTGCGCAGCTGGTTCTGCGGGCTGGTGATGGGCACGTCGCGCCAGACGGTGACCGGCTGGTTCTGCACTACCGCGACCGTGGTCTCGGTCGTCTTGAAGACATCGCGGTAGTTCTCGATGTCCACCGGCAGCGTCTTGATCAACACCTCGACCTGGCTGCGCCGGTCGTACATCGGCTCGGGCGTGCTGGTCCAGCGGTACTGGTAGCCGGTGAAGTTCTCGAAGACCTTGCCCCAGGCACGGTAAGACGAGACGACGTCGTTGCCGATGAAGTCGTCGCCGAGCCAAGGGTCACTGCCGGAATAGGTCGAGGAGCGCCCGCCCCAGCTCACGTGCTCGGAGACCGCGACCTGGAAGGCCGTGCCGAGGTTAATCGAGCTGGCGTTGTCGTGCGGGTAGCCACTGATGCGGATGTCCGGGCGCTGGTTACCGCCGACGGTGTCGCTGTAGTAGTACCAGCTGCCGCCGTAGTTGATGTGCTGGATCAGCCAGAAGTAGAACGGCGCGCTGAGCGAGCCGCCGGCCAGCCGCGAGCCCATCGAATAGCTGCTGAGGAAGGCCAGGCTCTCGGTCTTGTCGGTACCCGCGCCACCGAAGGTTCCGGTCAGGACCGCGTAGTCGCTGGGGGCTTCGACGCTCTGGGTGGAGCGCGTGCCGCCGCCGGTCTGGTTGACCAACCCCGAGCTCTCGGTCCCGGCAAATCGTGTGCCCGGGTTCTGCCAGGTCCAGTTGGGGTCGCGGCCGACCGGACCCGGGTCCGCGGGCACGATCGCCGTCCCGACCGCCGTCTGCGGCAGGTCGAACAGCCGCTGTCCAGAACCGGCATAGGACACCGACCAGCGCGCCCCGCTGCCGTCCAGATCGATGTTGGCGAAACCGTCACTGACCAGGGTGGACTTGTCCTGCCCGTAGTTGACGCTGCCGCGGTCGCGGAAGACGCCGACCATCTCGCCCTGCGGGCTGCCGTGGGCCAGCACCCAGCTCGATCCGGCCGTGGCGACGCCGTCATTCACCGTCGCCGAGTCGCCGGTCAGGAAGCGTGTGGGCGCGCCGGTGGCGTTGGCCGAGAGAATGTTCTCCTGCGCGCCCTGCGGGGCCAGGATGTAGAAGTCGCGCAGGTTCTCGATGTCGAAGAAGAAGACCTTCTTCGCCGCCGCGGACCAGGCCGGCAGCGTGCCGGTGATGGTGGCCAGTACACCGTTTTCCTTGCGGAAGACGGTGTAGTCGCTGTAAGCAAAGTCGTACAGCGGCTTGTAGCCGAGCTTGTCGAGGACCGCCTTGCGCTGAACGTCGTTCAAGTCGGTGAAGGCCTTGTAGACACTGCCGCTGCCATTGCCCTTGTAATCCTTGAATTCCGAGGCGCCGAAGACGGCGGCATTGGTGTAGTCCACGCCCTCGATCAGCACTTCCTTGAAGGTATTGAGCTGCGCGTTGTAGTAGCCGATCTGCGACAGCGTGGCCTTCAGCGTGGTGTAGCTGCTGCCCGTCTTGACGAGTTCGGTGCCGACCTTCTCGGTGATGATGGTCGGCACATAGGTGACCACCGGCACGTTGACGATGCCGTCGTCGACCTGCGTGTAGCCGGTGACCACGTTGACCACCTCGCTCACCGTGCGCGTGGTCTGCACCACCAGCGCGCGCGGCGGCGCGACGATCGAATCGGCGTCCAGCGTCACGTCGCCGCCGGCCAGCATGCGCAGCGTGCCGGCGGCGCCCAGGCGGCCCTGCCCGCTGACGGTGACGTTGCCGCCCAGCAGCTCGGTCTTGTCGATCGTGCCTTCCAGCCGCGCACGGCCCCAGGCCATGTCGACACCGGCATTCACCGTGATGCCGGCCGCGGCGAGCACCACGCCGCCAGCACCCAGCGTCTTGCCGTTGGCGATGATGCGGCCGGCGATGTCCACCGAACGCTCGGCCGACAGCAGCACGCGGCCGTCGGCCTGGGTGACCTCGATGACGCCGTTCATGGTGATCGTGGGCGCGGCCAGGTGCAGCAGCTTGGCCGCCTGGATGATCGGCGGGTTGAGACCCGAGACGCCCGCGCCGCCAGACACCAGCAGCTTGTTGCGCGCCAGCATGAAGACGCTGGAGTCGACGCTCAGCGAGTAGACCTGGCTGCCCGAAAGCACCGACAGGTCGCCGCCGACGATGACCACCGAGTCGCCGCCGTTGATGTCGCGCCGCACGGTCACGTCGCCGGCCGCCGACTGGATGTCGATGCTCGAGACCTTGCCGCGGTTGCCCAGGTCGCCTTGCTCGCCGAGCACCCCTTCGACCAGCACACCGTCCACCGCCGTGATGACGATGCTGCCGCCGCGGTCGGTGTCGAGCGTGCCGCCCGAGACATAGGTGCTGCCCGGGCCGAGCACCAGCGTGTCGATGTGCACCGCGATGCGCGTCGGGTCGGTCCCGGCCACCACCTCGACACGGTCGTTGGCGCGCACCAGGCCGCCGATGAAGACCTGCGAGCGCGAGGCCAGGCCGATGTCGGCGCCACTGTCCACCGCCAGCACCGCGCCGCGCAGCCGCATGTCGCCGTCCGACTGCAGGCGGATCAGCGCGCCGCTGCCGGCCACATCGGCGAAGGCGCCTTCGCCGGTCGCGTCGGCGCGGATGCGGCTGGCACTGCTCATCTCGAAGCCGATGCCGGTGGCGGCCACACCGGTCTGCACCTGGATGCGGCCGGTGGCTTCGAGCTGGGCGCCGAAGCCGGTGCTGAGGTTGCCGAGCACGAAGTCCTTGGTGACGGCGATGTCGATCACGGCGTCACGGCCGGTCCATGCCCAGCTGCCGGCCGACGCGCCGGCGGTGGTGATGAAGTCGGCGCCGGCGCGCACCGCGCCTTCGATGCGCAGCGTGTCGGCCTTGACCAGCACCGTACTGGCGCTGCCGCTGCTGTACAGCGCGCCATCGACGCCCACCGTGATGCGGCCGCCGGCGGTGAGCGACAGCAGCTTGTGGGCTTCGAGCACCGAGCCGCCGCTGCGGCTGTCGACGCTGCCGACGGTGAGTTCGTCGCCCGCCACCAGCGTCATGCGCTGGTTGGCACCCTGCGCCGCGATCGAGGTGCCCCAGATGTAGAGGTCGTCACCCGCGCTGGCGCGCATCGAGCCGGCCACGTTGATGGCCGCATGCAGCAGCAGGTCGCGCGTGGCGATGATGCTGATCTCGTCGTCGAAGTTGGCCTCGGTCGCCAGCTGGCTGTTGACGACGCCGGCGAGGTCGATGTCGCGGCCGACGATCTCGATCAGCGCGCCAGTCTCGAGGCGGCCGGATTGCCGCTCCAGCGTGAAGTTGCCGGCGGTCGAGCCCACCTTGATCAGTTGAAGGTTGGGGTTGCCCTGGCCGACCGAGCTGTTGATCGAGACATCGTTGAGGCCGGTCAGGATGATCCGCCCGCCCGCATCGACGGTGTTGAAGAGCGCCGTGCCAGCGGTGCGCAGGCTGACCTCGCCCTCGCGCGTGAGGGTGCCGGCGCTGACGATGATGTCGCGTTGCGCGGTCAGGCTGCCACGCAGCTCGAGCGTGTCGCGGGCGTTGATGACGATGTCCGAGCCGGTGCCGCGGGCGACCAGCTCGCCGTTCAGCACCGCATTGCCGCCGGGTGACAGGCGCATGCCGCCGGACAGCGTCTCGATCAGGCTGGTCGCCGCGAAATCGATCGACGGCCGGCCGAGCGGGTCGTTGCCGGCATACATCTCGATGCCGCTGTGGGCGCGGATGGCGCCTGCGATCAGCATGCTGCCGCCCGGGGCGTCGGCGCGGCCGAGCTTGACCACCGAGCCGCTTCCCGGGGCGTCGATGGCATACGGCCGGCTCGAGGCCGTCGGGCCGGCCGCCGGGTTGTTGGCCTGCGTGAAGCCCAGCCGCTCGGCGCCGCCGCCGGGCGCTGCCGCGACAGTGATGCGGCTGTTGCCGGTGAGCACGAGGCCGGTGTCGCCCAGACGCACGGTGACTTCTGTGGCCGTGGCCGGGCCGCCGAAGCCGGCCGCCAGCAACGCCGCCTGGAAGTCGGTCTGCAGGTCCTGGATGAACTTGTTGTTGGCCGTCGCCGCCTGGGTGATGGTGACGGTCTGGCTGAAGACGCTGCTGCCGTTGGCCACGCCGACGATGAGCGACGTGTCGGCCGAGAGCCGGCCGTTGGCCGCCTCGATGAAGCTCGCCGCGGCCAGCTCTTGCGTGTAGGCGGGCGGCAGCACACCCACCTTGCCCGAGCCCGACAGCGTGATGCTGCTGTCGGCACTCCAGGTGCGCAGGCCGACGCTGCCATAGAGCAGCATGCCGAAGCCCGAGAAAGTGCCGGGCGGCTCGTTCTCGGGCGGACGGCCGCCGCGCACGTCGATGGACTTGCCGGCCAGCAGGTCGCGGCCGAGGCGGACCTGGCCGTCGGCCTCGACGGTGATGACCGAGTCGCCGTTGAAGGTGCGCGTGGTGCTGCCGAGGAACTTGCCGTCGGCGTCGTAGCCGTCGACGATCTCGCCGCCGGCGATCAACAGGCCTTCGAGCACCACGGCCTGGCCGGAACGGATGTGGATCTCGCCGTCGGCGTCGTTCACCGCCACCTTGGCCGCGCCGGGCAGGCGCAGGCCGATGCCGTCGGGGCTGGTGCCGCCGATCAATGTGACGGAGTGGCTGGCGCGGATGTTGCCGCCGAACTCCTCGAAATCACCGCTGGAGGTCTTCGCCATGCCGCCGACCCACAGCTGGCCGGTGGTGGCGATGCGCACCGCCGACGCTTCGCCCGACCAGGTGTAGCTCTCGCCGATCAGCGTGGTGCCGTTGAAGCGCTGCGTCACGGTGCCGCCGGACAGCACCGTGCCCAGCAAGGTCACGTTGCCCGAGGCGTTGATCTCCACAAGACCGCCGCTGCCGTCGCTGGTGATGCCGGCCGCCGACAGGCCGGCGGGCAGCGGCACGATGATCGAGTAGCCCTGGTCGTCCGCGCCTGGGGTGCCGGTGGTCGTCAGCGTCACCGACTTGGCCGCCATCAGCGCGGCTTCGGTGTAGATCTGCTGGCCTGCGGTGACGCTGATGGTGGAGTCCGGGCCAAGCCAGGTCACGCCGCTGCCGCCCGAGACGCCACCGGCGATCACGCCGCCCCACAGTTCGACGTCCTGTGCGCCTTCGATGCGGATGCTGCTGCCAGGCTCGAGCGAATTGAGCAGCGAGGCTTCGTGCTGGTAGACGCTGGTGCCGGCCTGCGGCTTGCCGGGCTCGGGCGCGCCCTTGCCGATCAGCGTGATGTCGCCGTTGATCGTGCCCTGGCCTTCCCAGTAGACCCAGCGGTCGGACTCGAGCACCAGATCCGAGCCCCGGCCCTGCAGGTCGATGATGCCGGTGACGATGATGTCGTCCTTCGTGCGCATGACGAAGTCGGAGTCGTCGCCCAGCGTGCGGATGGCGCCGGTGAGCAGGAAGCCAGCGCCGCGCTGGCCGAACAGCGGGTGCGGGTCGAGGATGCGGATCTCTTCGATCTTGCCGTCGCCGGTCTCGTCGTAGGCGTAGGCCACGTAGCGCACAGGCTTGCCGTCGGGCGTGGTGCTGCCGTCCTGGATCACCCAGCGCGTCGGTATGGCGGTACCGGCGCTGGCGTTGCTGTACTCGATGCCTTGCGTGAACTCGGTGCGGAGTTGCTTGCCGGCCGCCGCGTCGGCCTTGAAGTAGAGGGTGCTCTCGTACTTCTTCAGGCCGAACTGGTCGAGCACACGGGCCTGCTGCTCGACGCTGAGCTGGTCGAACGCGGTGCCGGGCTCAGGCACCGGCAGCACGCTCCACACGAGCGCGGCCAGGTCGACGTCGGCACCGGCGCCGCTGGTCGTGAAACTGAGCTTGTAGCGAGCGGCCGGCGCGGCGTCGGCGTCCACGTAGACCAGGCCCTGCCAGCGGTTGTAGCCGAGCACGCCGAGCACACGGTCTTGCTGGTCGGCTGTCAGTTCGGCGAACGCGGTGCCGGCCACCGGCTTGGCGACGGTGGCCCAGTCGAGCGTGCTGCTGTCGTAGTCGGCGCTGGCGCCGTCGATCAGCGTGTCGACGATGCGCTTGGCCGGGTCGGTGGCGCTCAGCTTGACCAGTACTTCCCGCTGGCTGGCCGCGTAGCCCACTTCGCCCAGCACCACGTCGCGCTGGGCCAGCGTCATCGCTTCGAAGCTGGTGCCGGCCGCAGGCGCCTTGATGCCGCCCCAGTCGACGGCCGTGAGGTCGAAATCAACGCCGGTACTGGAGAACGCCGAAATCAACTGGCGGCCGAGCGGCGCATCAGCGTTGTAGAAGCGCTCGGAGGTGATCGGCTCGTAGCCGAAGCTTCGCGCCACCACCGCCTTCTGCGCAGACGTCAGCGACTCGAAGCTGGCGCTGGCCACCGGCGTGCCGGCGCTGCCCCAGAAGATGTCGTCGTTGCTGTAGTCGGCGACCGAGCCTTCGGCGAAGCCGCTGACCAGCTTCTTGCCGGCTGGCGCGGTGTAGTTGAACCAGGTGACGCCGTTGCCGTCGCCACCACGGTCGATGAAGGCGGTGATGGTGGCCCGCTGCGCGGCGGTGAGGTCCGCGAACAGCGTTTCCGGGGCCGGACGCAGGCGATCGTCGACGACAGAGCGCTGGCCTTCGCTGAGGTCGCCATAGGCGGTACCCACTGCCGGCACAAAGGCGACCACCTCGTCGACGACGGCGCGCTGCGCGGGAGTCAGGTCGGCATACAGGGTGCCGGTGACCGGCGCACCGGCGGCGCCCCATTGCGCGGCCGAGATGACCACCGCGTAGTTGGTGGTCGAGGCGTCGATCCAGACCTGGCGCGGGATGCTGCTGTAGTCGATGCTCGCGCTGGCCCAGTTGTCGGGCTGGATGGCGTAGACATCGAAGCGGTAGCCGAGCGAGTTGGCGACCACCATCTTCTGCGCCGCCGTGATCTGGGCGAAGGGCGGGTCGCCGGCGGGCGCGGACACGCCGGCCGCGGCCCAGTCGATGCGTGAGTTGTCGTAGTCTGCGCGCACGCCTTGCAGCCAGCTGCTGCGCAACTGTTGGCCTGCCGCTGCGTCAGCGTCGAAGTTGCTGCCCACCGGCAGCACCGTGTAGCCCAACTGCGCCGCCACCGCCGCGCGCTGGACGGCACTGAGCGCATCGAAGCTGGCGCCGGCGGCTGGCGCACCCGCGGCGCCCCAGGCGACGGTGTTCGGGTCGTACTGCACGACAGGCCCGCCGACCAGCGACTCGATGCGCACCTTGGTGACCGCATCGACCACCGACACGCGCATGACGCCCGTATCAGGATTGAAGATGCCGCCGTCCTTCAGCACCAGGAAACCCAGGCTCGCGGCCACCTTGGCCTGCGCTTCGGGCGCCAGTTCGCCCCAGGGCGTGAAGTCGCCGACCGCGATCACCGAGGCCTGCGTGCCCAGCGGCAGCCTGCCGGCGTCGATGAGGCCGCGCAGCGCGCTGCCCATCGTGCCGGCGTTCAGCTCGGCCAGGGCCTGCGTCACGGTGCCCGCATCGCCACTGCTGGCCAGCACACGGCCGGGCAGGCGGTCGAAGAAGGCCGCGAAGTCGCTCTTCAGCTCGGTCGACTGCAGCGTCATTGCGCCGGCCGCGGTGAGCCCGCCGCTGACGAAGAGCTCGCCGCCGCTGCGGATGCTCATGGTCGCGCCGGGGCCGGTCAGCGCGGCCACCTGGCTGCCGGTCGGCCCGGCCGAGTAGGTGGCACCGGAGATCACCGTGCCGCCGAACAGCACATGCACGCGGCTCTCGGCCTGCAACTCGATCACCGTGTTGGCGGCCGGCGCGAACACCGTGCCGCCGAACATCACGTCCAGCGCGGTGCCGGCCTGCAGGCTGATGCGGGCACCTTCGGCTGGTGAGCTGGCCTCGCCGCCCAGCATCAGCGAGTGCGAGCCGCGCACCTTCAGCGTGCCGTTGGCGTCCAGCACCTGCAGCAGCGAGGCCTGGTCGGTGCTGACGCTGTTGGGGCCATCACCGTAGCTCACGATGGCGTTCTGGCCGGTGCTGGCGGCGACCTGGATGTCCAGGCTGCGCTGGCCGATCAGCCAGCCCGAGACGACCAGTTGCTCGCTCAGGGTGACGCTCAGGTCGAGCGCCCGGATGCCGGTGTCGGGCGCGCCCAGCGGGCTGCGGATGTTCGCCCGGTTGACATCCATCGCGCGGCCGACGAGGTCGATGCGGTCGCTGCCGCGCACGTCGCCAACGACGGTGATGCGGTCGGCTGTCAGCACGGTCGGGTCGTCGAACTGGGCCGAGAAGTCGAACACCGTGAGGCGCGCGTTCTCGACATCGCCCACGAGCATCGTCACGCCGGGCGCGTTGTGGCCGATGCGCACCGACGAGAAGCCGTCGCGCAGCGCCGACAGATCGCGCATGCCCAGGTCCATGGAGCCGGACCTGGCGGTGGCCGAATAGTCGAAGCCGTTGTCGCTCTGGCCCGCGGCACCCAACCGGTAGCCCTGGTCTGCGGCCATCGTGCGCAACGTGAGCACGCCGTTGCCGCGCACCGTGTTGTCGCCCGCAGCAAAGTCGATGTCGTCGGCGGCAATGCGCAGATCGCTCGTGCCGCCGGCCGAGATCAGGCCGCTGGCATGGGTAAACAGCGCCTCGCGCGCGGCGAGTTGCACGTCGATCGCACCGGCCGGCGTGACCAGGCCGCCGCCAGCGCGGCCGTCATCGACGACGACCAGGCTGTCGGCCTCGCGCACGACGATGTCCTGGCCGCCGGCGCCGCCGGTCAGCAGCACCGAGAGCTCGGCCAGTTGCGTGTTGAAGGTGCCTTCCACGCCGCGCGCGCGGATGCTCAGCATCGCGTCGGGGGCGGTGAACAGCGAGCCGCGCAGGTCGACCACGCCGCTGGCGTCGAGCTGCAGATCGGTCGCGCCCCAGCTGTCGCCGGCGTTCATGACCAGCTTGGTGGTCTGGCTGTTCTGGTCGGTCAGGACGATGCGTTCGAGCGAATCGTTGAAGTCGATCGAGCGCACGCCGGCTGCGGAGGTGAGAACCAGCCTGTGGTCGCTCATCGCCACCGGCGCGCTGGTGGCAAGCGGCGTCACCACCACGCGGTCGACGCCGCCGCCGGCGTCGAGCGTGAGCTCGCCCACCGTGCCGACCTCGATCAGGTCGTCGCCCTCGCCGGCCTTCAGATCCGTCGCGCCGGTGCTGACGACGATGCGGTCGTTGCCGCTGCCGGCGTCGACGGTGGCGGCGCCGGTGCCCAGGCGGATCACGTCGTTGCCACCGCCGGCGTTGATGGTGGCGGGGCCGGAACCGGCGATGATCAGGTCGTCGCCGAAGCCGGCATCGACGCTGGCCTCGCCGCCTTCGAGGCGGATGGTGTCGTTGCCGTAGCCGCCGTAGACCGTGTCGCGGCCGCCGCGCAGCACGATGTCGTCGTTGCCGCCGTTGCCCCAGAGGGTGTTGTTGCCCAGACCCATGTCGATGGTTTCTGAGCCTTCGCCGCCGATGAACTTGTCGTCGCCGTCGCCGCCTTCGAAGCGCAGGCCGTCGCGGCCGCTGCCGACGAACTCGTCCTTGCCGGCGCCGCCGCGGATCACGCTGCCGGCCGCCCCGCCCAGGATGATGAAGGCGTCGTTGCCCAGGCCGCCGTCGACATCGAGCACGGCATTCACGCTCGGGCTGATGTAGAGCGAGTCGTTGCCCTTGCCGCCATAGGCGACGACGCGCTTGACCAGCGCGGCGCTGTAGCGTTCGGTCTCGCCGATCGAGCGCACGACGATGTCGCCGCCCTCGGTCTCGACGTTGAAAGACTCGTTGACGATGTCGTCGTAGAGGTCGCCGCCGCCATAGCGGCCGGGTTGGTCGCCCATGTGCAGGAACAGCGTGCCGTCGGCGGCCAGGTGACTGATGTCCGGCGGCGCGCCGAAGCTCCACTTGTAGCTGCCCGAGATGGTGATGCCCATCACCGTGACACGCGCCGCCAGGTAGGCGCTGGCCGGGGTGATGTCGATCTCGCCGCGGAAGCCGGCCAGCGTGATGTCGATCTCGAACAGACCGAGATCGATCTCGAAATCGAGCGATCCGTAGACCGTGCCGGCAAAGCGCGGCCGGCTGGAGAACAGCACGCTCATGCCAGCCTGCAAGTGCAGCGGGCCGAGGTAGATGTTGAGTTCGGCGGCACCGCGGATCTCGAACTGGCCGTCGCTCTGGATGAAGCCGCTGACGTTGACCGTCAGCGCGTTGAAGAAGTTGAGGTTGCCGCTGAACTCGAGCTTGAAGACCTCGTTGACGATGCTGACGCGGCCGCTGAAGTCGACGTCGAAGGCGAGCAGCTTGATCTGCCCGGCCAGCGACAGGTCGAACAGCGTATTGCCGCTGATGACGTTGCCCTGCAGCGTGCGGTAGTCGCTCGCGCTGGTGTTGATCTGCAGGATTGCGCTGGCGCCGATGTTGAGCACCGAGATGCCGAAGGACAGCCGGGTCTCGACGCGCAGCGCGAAGAAGGCCGAGCCCGAGGCGTCGGTGCCGAAGGCGGCATCGAGCTCGAAGGCCATCTCGCCGAAGTCACCCAGATCGAGCGTGACGTTGCCGCTGGCCTGCAGGCCGTTGCGGTCGATCAGCAGGTCCATGCCGCCCTTGAGCGAGATCGGGCCGACGTTGATCGAGGCCTCGCCGGTCAGGCGCAGCAGATTGGGTGCGATGGTGACGACGATGGGCTTGCCATCCGCCCCGAACACGGCACCGTTGGCGTCGCGCCCGCGCACCTGCTGCGGATCGTTGGTGGTGTTGATCTGCAGCAGGAAGCGGCCGGTGACGTTGAACACGCTGCCCGCATCGATGATGCGGGAATCCGCGCCGCTGCCGCCGATCTCCAGGCTGCCGTAGATGCCGCCAGCGACGATGCCCAGCGTGCCCGTCACCGACAGCGGCTCGAGGATCGGCAGGTCGAGCTCGGCCGTCACGTTCAGCTCGGCCCCGTTGACGGAGACGATGACGTTGAAGTCGCCGCGCAGCGTGAGCAGGCCCGACAGCAGGTCGAGCGAGCCGCGGCCTTCGATCGCCACGTAAGGGCCGGTCCAGTTCGGCTTGCCGGGCGGCGTGCCGGGGATCGTGAAGGTGGAGAAGTCGACCTTGTCGAGGAAGGCCTCGGGCACGACGTAGACGATGTCTTCGCCGAAAGTGTTGAGCGTCAGCGACAGCTCGGCCGACAGCTTGGCCACGGGGCCGAAGTCGATCGTGCGGCCCACATCGAGACGCATCGCGATGCCGTCGCGGATGACCAGCAGACCGGTGGCCTGCGTGGTCATCAAAGGCGCACTGGCCGGGCCGATGCGCGCGTTGACGTCGGCGAATATGGTGATGCCGGTGCTGGTGCTGGCGCGCACGTCGATGACGCCGGTCAGCGCCACCAGGCCCAGCACGTCGAGCTCGGCCTCGCCGAAGATGCGCAGGAAGAGCTCGCTGTACTGCAGGACGACCGGCTCGTCGGGGTTGCCGGTCTCGATGGCGTAGCCGGGGTGGACGACGCCCTTGGAGTCTTGCCAGGTCGACTTGGAGAAGTCGATCACCGTGAAGCCGGCCGTCACCTGCACGCCGCCGCCGAGCGAGAAGGCGCCGGTGGTGCTGTCGGTGCTGAACTGGCCGGTGCCGACGGTGAAGCGCAGGCCGCTGTTGATCTCGATGGCCAGGCCCTCGGCCTGCAGCGTGACCCCGGGCACACCGACCAGGCCGATGAAGTCGATGTCCGCCTTGCCCGCCAGGTAGACGCCGACCGACGCGCCCTGCGTGGTGATCACGAGTTCCTTGGCCACGATCAGGCCGAGGTCGAGGTCTTCGATCGCGATGCCCACCGCGTCGGTGTTCGGCGTATCGCCTTCGTCGATGCGGCCGTTGCCGTTGGTATCGCGCCAGTAGCCGCCGACGCCGACGAAGCCATAGGCGTCGTTGATGCCGATGGCGATCGAGGTGATGATGGTCTCGTCGCCGGTCGACAGCGTCACGCGCTCGCTGCCGCGCTTGGTGAAGGCCATCGAGGCCGACAGCTGCATGAAGCCGGCCAGGTTGATCTGCGCGTAGCCGATCTTGGCCTGGACGATCTCCTCGGTGAAGTCGAGGAAGACGATGTTGTTGCCGCCGGCAGGCAGCGCGAAGCCCTTGCTGTCGATCAGCCCGTTCTGGTTGCGGTCTTCGCCCGGGTCGAGCACGCCGTTCTTGTTCGTGTCTTCGGTGAAGTCCTTGAAGCTCGGGCTGTCCTGGAAGTTGATCGACGGCGGGCCGAAGAGCTGGATCGCCAGGTTCACCGGCGGCGGCACGCCGGGGATGTAGAAGGTGTTGATGTTGACTTCGACATCTTCGGCGCGCACATCCAGCAGGCTGCGGTCGATGCCCACCAGCGCCGCGAGGTCGATGCTCGCCTTCACGGCCATGAACTTCGGCGTGTACTGCTCGAGGCCGGGGATGAACTTGCCGATCGAAGGCGTGAAGATGGCCAGTCCGAAGTCGACGTTGTCGACGGCGATGCCGACCGCGCCCTCGTTGATGTTGTCGAGCAGGCCGTCGTTGTTCGCGTCCGCTCCGTAGCGGTACGGGCCGCCGATGCCCGCGAAGCCCACCAGGTTGGCGCCGCCCAAGGTCATCGCCTCGACCTGCAGCGGGAAGGTGGCCTTGTCGAGGGGGTCCTTGCCCTGCGCGGTGTTGACCAGAGGCCCGAGGCCGCCGAGGTCCACCGCGACGGTGTACTGCTCGCCTTTGCGGAAGGCCAGCGAGCCGCGCAGGTGCAGGAAGTCGGCCACCGCGATCTCGGCCAGGCCGATGTCCAGCCCGATCAGCTCAGTGCCGGAAAAGTCGAGGATCACCGGGTCTCCGCCGGTCTTCACCGCCCAGCCGTCGACCTGCGTGCCGTCGGGCAGCGTGGTCTTGACGGTGCGGTAGTCGGCGGTGGCGCGCAGCAGCCCGCCGAGGATCTTGCCGCCGTTGTTGACCTGCAGGCTCACGTCGGTGGCGCGGATCGTCAGCAGGTCACCAAAGCCGTAGGTGCCGATCTCGTCGGCGTCGATGCGCAGCGACATGAACTCGGTGGTCGGGATGAAGCCGAGGTCGGCCTTGTAGCGACCGAGCGCGACGTTCACGTTCTGCAGGCCGAAGCCGATCAGGTCGTCCTGCTGCGACAGCGGAATCGAGAAGTCGGGCTTGCCCAGGCCGACGAACACGTTGACATCCGCCGCGCCGAAGCTCATGCCCTGGAAGGTGACGTTGGACAGCCGCGAGTAATCGTCCGACAGCCCGCCGATGGCGCGCAGCCCGCCCAGGATCGTGCCTGCCGTGGTCTCGCCCAACAGCTGCTCGATCAACGACAGTTCACGCGGCAGCCCGGTGTACATCGAGCCGGTGAAGGTCTCGCCGAAGTTCAGCCTGAAATCACCGTTGAGATAGGCGAATTCGCCGAGGTTGATGTTCAGGTCGGGCAGCTCGACACCGCCGACAAGAATCACCCCGACGTCCGGGTTCCAGGTGATGCTGAGCTCGAGGTTCTTGATGAAGCCGAGCACGCCGTCGAGGAAGTCGAAGCCGGGCAGCTTGTCGGGCAGGAAGTCGGTGAGCTTGGCGAGGTTGATGCTCGGGATCAGCGAGCCCGTGTCGGGCAGCTCGAACTCGAAGTCCAGCCGCGTGTTGATCTCGAAGAGGTTGAAGATGCCGAGCTTGGCGTCAAGCCCGATACGCAGCGAGTTGCTGTCGAAGTCCAGCCGCAGCGCGTTCGCGTCGCTGCCGATCGGGATGTCCAGGCCGCCGCCTTCCAGCGCGCTGAAGTCGACGTAGGCGCCCGGCAGCGGGTACTTGCCGATGAAGGCGCCGTTGAACTCGAAGATGACGTCGGTGGCCTGCAGCGTCAGGTACGGGTCGGTGCCGACCAGCCCGGCAAGGTCCGCGCTGGCCGACAGGCCGAAAAACTTGCCCGGCAGCGTGATGCCGCTGCCCAGGCTGGGCGTGAGCATCGCGAAGGCGAAGTCGAGGTCGTCGATGGCAAAGCCGATCGCGTCGTCGCTGACGATGCGGTCGTCGTTGTTCACGACGCCGTCGCCATTGACGTCGGTGGTGGCGGGCGTGGAGTAGGGGCCGTTGATGCCGGCGAACGCGTACACGTCCTTGCCGGCGATGATCAGCGCCTCGGCGTCGATGGTCACGTCCAGACCGGGCGCACTGAAGGTCACGCCCTGCAGGCTGCGCTTCTGGAAGGTCAGCCCGCCCTGCACCGACAGGATGTTGACGATGCTCGCCTGCGCGTTGCCGACGGTGGCGCTGATCTGGCGCGACGCGAAGTCCAGCAGCACCGGAGTACCGCCGGTCTCGATGGCGTAGCCTGCGCTGAAATCCGCCGTGAACAGCGGGCTGCTGCCTTCGTTGATCTCGACGACGGCGTCGTTCAGCGACAGCGTCAGGAAGTCCTCGAAGCCGACGAAGCCGATCTGCTGTGCGCTGGCCTTCAGGGCGGTGAACTTGGTGCCGCTGGGGATCAGCGCGTTCTGCGGCGCCAGCGGGTCGAGCACCGTGGTGAACAGCGCCAAGCCGAAGTCGAAGTCTTCGACGACGAAGCCGAGTGCGTCGTCGTTGAAGATGCGGTCGTCGTTGTCGACCTTGCCGTCGCCGTTGACGTCGGTGGTGGCCGGCGTCGAGTACGGGCCGCCGACGCCGACGAAGGCGCGCACGTCGTTGGCACCGAACTCGATGCTGTTGGCGCGCACGTCGGTGAAGGTGACGCCCAGCGGCCCCTTCACGGTAAGGTTGCTCGCCTCGCCCTTGCGGAAGCCGAAGTCGCCTTCGACGTAGACGAAGCCGGCGATGTTCAGCCGCGCGTCGCTGAGCGTGGCGCCGACGACCTCGCCTTGCATGTCCAGGCGCACCGGGTCGCCACCGGTAGGCAGCGCGTACCCGGCGGTGCCGAAGCTGGCAACGAAGTCCAGCGGCCGCGCCACGCCGCTGGCGGTGTTCACGGTGACCGTGACGCCCTGCACCGAGAGTTCGAAGTCGTCGGGGTCGAAGCCGTAGATGGCCGCGGCGCCCGCCGAGGCTTTCAGGGCCGTGTACTTGGTGCCGCTGTTCTCGACGAACATCAGGCCGAAGTCGACGTCCTCGATGCCGACGCCGAAGAGTTGGCCGCTCTGCTCGGCAAAGCTCTTGGTCTTGTCGATGCCCTCGGAGGCGTAGCCGACGAAGACGTCGACGTTGCTGGCACCCACCGTGAAGCCACGCGTCGTGCCGAGCAGCGGCAGACCCAGGTTGTTCTTCAGGCCGGTGAAGGTGGCCTTCTGGAAGCCGAAGGCGCCCTGCACCGAGACGAAGTTCGAGATCGTCAGCGTGGCCAGGCCGGCGAACACGCCCAGCCGCTCGCCCTTGAAGTCGAGCAAGACATCGTCGCCGCCGGTCGGGATGGCGAGCTTGCCGCCGCCGCTGGCGGTGAAGTCCAGCGCCTTGACCGGCAGGCCGGGTGCGCTGGCCGGGCCGGCGTTGAACTCGATGCGCAAGTCAAGCACCGAGAGCTCGAAATCCTTCGGGTCGAAGCCGTAGATCGCGACGCTGTCGGCGTCGGCGCGCAACGCGCGGTAGGTCTGCCCGGCCTGGTCGCGCAGGTTCAGGAAGCCGAAGTCCAGGCCCTCGACGCCGAAGCCGAACAGCTTTTCGGCCTGCGCCTTGAAGCTCTTGGTCTGGTCGATGCCACCTTCGGCGTAGCCGACGAAGGCGTCGATATCGCTGCCGCCGATCGAGAAGCCCTTGGCGCCGACGACCACACCGATGGGCCCGGGGCCGGTGCGCAGCGTGTTCGCGTAGTCGGCCTGCTGGAAGCCGATGGCGCCCTTGAAGTAGATGAAGTCGCTGACGACGATCAGCGCTTCTTCGGCGAATACGCCGATGCGGTCGCCAGCCTTGAAGTCGATGACGGTTTCGCCGCCGAAGCCGATCGCCAGGCCGCCAGGACCGAAGGACTTGATGAAGTCGATCGAGCGGCCCTGCGCGTCGGCGCGGTTGATCTCCAGCGTCAGGCCGGTAGCCTGCAGCGTGAAGTCTTCCGGGTCGAAGCCGTAGAGCGCGACGTTCTCCATGCGCGCCTTGAGCGTCGTATACGACTGCCCGCCGGCCTTGGTCAGCAGCAGCGCGAAGTCGGCGCCCTGCACGCCGAAGCCGTAAAGGTTTTCGCTTTGCTGGGCGAAGGTCTTGGTCTTGTCGATGCCGCCGTCGGCAAAGCCGACGAAGACGTCGATGTCGCGGCCGGTGATGGCGAGCATCGACGTGGCCTGCACCGGTGTCGCGATGCCTGTGGGCCCGACCAGCTGCAGCGGGGCCGATGGCGTGAACTTCTCGAAGCCGATCTTGCCGGAGAGGTAGGCGAACTCGAACAGCTCGAGCCTGACCTGGCCTTCGGCGCGCACGATCTCGCCGGCGCCGCCGTCGATCCGGAGCAGCGCGGTGCTGTCGGGGCCGATCGCCACTTCGAAGGGCTGCGCGGCGAAGTCGATCACGCGGTCGCCGACCTTGCCGGCCTGGTTCAGCTCGACGCGAAGCTCGGTGACGGTGGGCAGCAGGTCAGACAGGCCGACGAAGCCGACGCTGGCCACGCTGGCCTGCAGCGCGGTCCACTTGCGCGTGGCGTCGGTCTGCGAGGTGAACAGCGCCAGCGCAACGTCCACATCGAGTAGCTGCAGGCCGATCGCGTCGTCGGTGCCGCCGTTGATGCCGGCGAAGGCGGTGAGGTCGGAGGCGCCGATGGTCAGCACATCGACCGCCACCTGCTGCGCTGGCTGCGTGGCCGAGGCAGCGACGGTGACGGTGGCGCTCCTCTGCTCGATGGCGAAGCCGCCTTCGACCTGGAAGAAGCCGAAGGCGTCGATCTCGAGATTGCCCACAGCGCGCAGCAGCGCACCGTCGTCGCCGTCCATCGAGAAGGCCAGCGTGTCGGCGTCGTCGGGGCCGGTCGAGACGTTCAGCGCGGTGGCGCCGGCGCCGTAGTCGACGACCGCGAAGCGCGTGCCCGGCGCGCCGGTCTGGCCGCTGCGGTTGACCTGCACCTCGAGATCGGTGGCGGCGATGGTCAGCTCGTCGCTGATGCCGACGAGCTCGACGCTGCCGGCGCTGGCCTGCACGCTGGTCCACTTGCGCGGCACGCCGGCCGCAGCGCCCGCGGCGGTCTTCTCCTTGATCATCGCGACGCCGAACTCGACGTCGCTGAGCTTCAGACCCAGTTCGTCGGGCGTGCCGCCGTTCAGGCCGGCAAAGGCCTGCACGTTGCTGGCGCCGATGGTGAGGATCTCGGCGTTGATGGTGGCCGCGGGCTTGGTGACGGCTCCGGCGGCGTTGCGCTCTTCAGAGAGCACAACTTGCTGACTGCGCTGCTCGATCGCGAAGCCGCCTTCGACACGGAAGAAGCCGAAGGCGTCGAAGGCGAGGTTGCCGGCGGCGCGCAGCGAGGGTCCGTCGGTGCCGGCCATGTCGAAGGTGATCGCGCTGCTGGCGCCGGTGGGCACCTCGAGCAGCGTGGCGCCGGGAGCGAAGTCGACGACCACATCGCCGGGCTTCTTCGCGCGGTTGATCTGAACTTCCAGCGCGTTGCCCTCGAGCTTCAGGCCGTCGATACCGACGAGTGCGAGGCTGCCGGCCGTGGCCTGCACGGCCGTCCAGCCGCGCGTCGGATCCGTCTTCGAGCTGAGCATGGCGATGCCGAACTCGGCATCGTCGAGCGCGATGCCCAGCCGGTCCGGCGTGCCGCCACCGACGCCGACGAAGGCGTCGACGCCGCTGGCGCCGATCGTCAGCGCGTCGGCATTCAGGCTCGTGCCATCGGCGAGCCTCAGCGCCTGGCTGGACTTCTGGAACGCGAACTCGCCTTCGACCGAGAAGAAGCCGAACAGGTCCAGGTTGATCTGGCCGGTGGCGCGCAACAGCTGGCCCTTGGAGCCGTCCATGTCGAAGGTGGTCGACGTGGTCGGGCCGGTCGGCACGGTGAGCGACGCGGCGGCGAAGTCGACCACCAGGTCGGGCTGGCCGCCGATGCCGGCGATGCCCTGGTTGATCTGCACCGTGAGGTTGGTGGCGGCGACTTCGATGCCGTCGATGCCGACGAAGGCGACGCTGCCGGCCTCGGCCTGCAGGGCGGTGAACTTGCGTGCAGGGGTGGCGGCGGCTGCAGCGGCTGTGGTGCCGGCGCGCTCGGTCATCAGTGCAAGCGCGAAGCCGGCGTCGGAGAGTTCGAGGCCGATGGCGTCGTCCGTACCGCCGTTCAGGCCGGCGAAGGCGGTGACGCCGGAGGCGCCGATGGACAGCAGGTCGACCTGGATCTGCGAGCCGGCGGCATCGTTTAGCTTGACGGCGGCCTCTCGCTTCTCGATCGCGAAGCTGCCTTCGACTTGGAAGAAGCCGAAGATGTCGAGGTTCAGGTTGCCTGCTGCGCGGATCGTCTCGCCCTTGACGCCATCGAGGTTCAGCGTCAGCGTGTCGGTGACGATCGGGCCGGTCGACAGCGCCAGGCTCGTCTTGCCGGCGCCGTAGTCGACGACCTTGTCGCCAATCTT
>Ga0105048_10001332_pt1 | contig 40065 bp, 38 predicted proteins | sample MAT05_FD_78382 | JGI IMG/M metagenome (GOLD analysis project Ga0105048, IMG submission 78382) | Freshwater microbial communities from Lake Fryxell liftoff mats and glacier meltwater in Antarctica - MAT-05 | ecosystem: Environmental > Aquatic > Freshwater > Ice > Liftoff microbial mat | place... | reverse complement strand
TTTGCGGCGAAGTGCCCATTCGGCTAATCAAACCGCTTGCTGACAAAGCAGGTGGCCCCTTCCGTCCGCCCTGACCCGGCGCACAACTTCACTGCTGCCGTTGCTCCCTTCCGGGCCTGGCGGCGGGCCACTCAAGGGGCACTCCAGGACAGCCATCAAAATCGCTGAACTCCGGGACGGAACATCCATCGAATCGCCATTTTCCTACAACCCACAGCGCCATTCGCCCATAGCCCGCAGCTGACTGCGTTAGCAAACTGCTGGTCATGACCTATCCCCGCTCACAGCTCGTTTCTCGCACCACCGCCGGCGTTTACCACTGCGTATCGCGATGCATTCGCCGCGCCTGGCTTTGCGGCGACGATCCGCTTATCCAGCGCAACTTCGACTATCGCCGCCAGTGGATTGAAGATCGGCTCGCTTTGTTGGCGGGGTGTTTTGCGATTTCGGTTTATTCGTTCGCGGCGATCCCATGAGCGAAGAAAGAATGGCGCAGCGTCGCGCGCCTCGGTAACGCTGCGCGGCTGATTTAATTCCCACAATTCAGCAAACCCACTTCCTCATCGCTGCTGCGAATCGGATTCAAAAAGCTGTTCGAGTTCGCGGGTGTATTGCTTTGCCGATTGGATGATGCGGGCTTCGTCGCGGAAAAAATCCTTTTGCGAGTCGAGGGCGCGTTGGTCGAGTTGCCGGAAAATGTCGACGCGTTCTTTAGCGAGCGATTCGCTCAATCCGAGGCTCATTAACACGTTCTCGCTCATTTTCAGGCTTGAGTGCAGCGTGTCGCGGATCACCACCTCGATGCCGAGCTCCATCAGCCGAAAAGCGTGCTGGCGATTGCGCGCGCGCGCCATGATGTTGAGTTTTGGAAAGTGTTTGCGGACCAGCTCAGCGGTCGCAACCGACCCCTCGACGTCATCGATCGCCAGCACCAGCAGCTCGGCTTGGTCGGCTTTAGCGGAGCGCAACAGCTCCAGGCGCGCGGCATCACCGTAATAAATTTTGTTGCCGAAACGGCGCAGGAAATCGACCTGCTCCTGGCTTTTTTCAAGCGCGGTAAAGGGCACGCGCTGGGTCAGTAGCACGCGTCCGATGATCTGCCCAAAGCGCCCGAAGCCGGCGATGATCACGCGCGGTTCGCCATCCGGCATTGCGTCGAAGGCGCGGTCCGGGGTGCGCGACCAGCGCGCGGTGAGCGCGTCTTTGAGCAAAATCAGCAGCGGCGTGGCGGCCATCGACAGCGCCACCAGCAGCGTTAGGAAATCCGCCTGCTCTTGGGCGAGCACACGATCTGCTGCGGCCGCTGTGAGCAGCACGAAAGCAAACTCTGAGCCTTGCGCCAACGTGGTCGCGAAATTCCACTGCGCGCGCCGCTCGAAGCCGAGAGCGCGGCCAATCAGCAGCAGCACGCTGCCTTTGATCAACAGCAGAGCAAGCAGCGCGCCGATCAGCTCAAGCGGATAGCGCGCGAGCAGCGCGAAGTTCATGCCCATGCCGATGGCGATGAAAAACAAGCCCAGCAGCAGGCCTTTGAATGGCTCGAGGTCGGCCTCGAGCTCGTGGCGGTATTCGGAATCGGCGAGCAGCACGCCAGCTATAAAAGCGCCTAACGCCATTGACAATCCGACGCTGTGCATCACCCAGGCGGTGGCGCACACCACCAGCAGCGTGGTCGCGGTGAATAGTTCGGTGGACTGCTGGCGCGCAATCATATTGAACACCGGGCGCAGCAAAAAATGCCCGCCGACCACCAGCGCCGCAATGGCGCCGAGCGCTTTGAGCGCAGCCACGCTGCCGTGGCCCTCGGTGCTCGCCGCGACAGTGGCCGCGAACAGCGGCATGACTGCCAAGATGGGCAACGAGGCAATGTCTTGAAACAGCAAAATGCTGACGCCCGTGCGCCCGGACGCGGTGGCGAGCTCGCGCCGCTCGGCGAGGATTTGCAAGCCGGCAGCGGTTGATGAAAGCGCCAGCGCAAAACCGACGATCAGCGCCGGTTTAAAGGCAATTCCCACCACAAACGCCAGCGCAGCGAGCACCGCGGTCGATAAAAAAACCTGTGAGGAACCGACCCCGAACACTTCGCGACGCAGCCGCCAAAGCTTGCTTGGCGACAGCTCCAACCCGACGATGAACAACATCATCACCACGCCAAATTCGGCGAAATGCAGAATGCGCTGCTGATCGGTGATCAGCTTGAGTGCAAACGGGCCGATGGCCACGCCCGCCAGCAAATAGCCGAGCACGGAGCCCAGCCCCAAGCGTCGGGACAGCGGCACGCTGACGATGGCAGCCAGCAACAAAATGACGACGTTTAATAGAAAGTCAGATTCCACTTAACGATTCTCTTCTTCAGGTTTAACAAGTTGTTAATTGACACGGGTCTATGGTGAGAGCCGTGGAAGTCGGGTGTCATCGCTTCCATGGTCTCCAGGGCAGTTGGGCTTTACTTGCTAGGCGTAATCGGTAATCGGGGCAATACTTTTGGCCCGGCGGTAAGTGTCCTTCGCTGAAGGAAATTTACCCCGGGCTTTTTTGTGCACTCAACACGCTAAACCTACCATCCAACACCCTACCCTCACGCTCAAACGCTACCCTGCATCCATCAAACGCCACTTTTTCGGAGTCAACAATCCTCACCGTGATGAAAGTTCTGGTCATTGAAGACAATGCCGATATCGCGGCCAATATCGGCGACTACCTGTCCGATCGCGGCCATATTGTGGATTTCGCCGCCGATGGTGTCACTGGCTTGCATTTGGCAGTGGTCAATGAGTTCGACGTGATCGTGCTCGATTTGATGCTGCCGGGCATTGATGGGATTGAGGTCTGTCGGCGTTTGCGCGCGGATGCACGTCGGCAAACGCCGGTGCTGATGCTGACTGCGCGTGATTCTCTCGAGCACAAGCTCACCGGATTTGAGACCGGCGCTGACGACTACATGACCAAGCCGTTTGCGCTGCAAGAGCTAGAAGCGCGTTTGCAAGTGCTGAGCCGGCGCGGTAAAACCGCGAACCCGCGCATTTTGAAAGTAGCCAATTTGCAGTTCAATTTAGACACGCTTACCGTTAACCGCGACGGTCGCTCGTTGCAGCTCAATCCCATCGGCCTGAAGCTTTTACAGCGGCTGATGGAATCCAGTCCGTCGGTGGTCTCACGCGAGGAGCTCGAGATGCGCGTGTGGGGCGAGGAGCTGCCGGATTCCGATTCGCTGCGCGTGCATATCCATTCACTGCGCGCCGCAATCGACAAGCCGTTCCCGAAACCGCTCATCCAGACCCGCCACGGTATCGGTTACCGCATGGTCGATCCGGATGCTGACGAGACGTAGGCTACGCTCCCGAATCATCATCAGCTTCGTTGCATTTGGCACGCTGCTGACGCTGCTGTTCGCCGCATCAACGCTGTTTTTGCGCGAATACCTAGAACGCAAGCTGATCGGGCAGGAGCTCAAACTCAACCTCGACGCGTATGCCGCCAGCTTTTACTCCGACAGCGGCAAGGACGTGGCCCCGTTCGCACGCATCCGCGGCTGGGTGTATTCGGAACGCAAGCTCGCTAACGTGCCATTCGCTTGGCGCGACTTGCTCAACGGCGTCCACGATGTGGCCGAAGCAGGCGAAGCGGGCCAGCTGCGCGAATACAAACTGGCCGTCAAAAAAGACCCGGGCTACTGGTTTTTCCTGCGCTATGACGTCACCGATCAAGCGCGCACGCAGCGGCGCTTGACCGTTGCGGTGACCGTCGCGGTTGCAGCATTTGCGTTTTTGGCCTTTTTGATTGGCGTGTGGTCGTCGGCGCGGGTGATGCGCCCGGTATCTGATCTGGCCGGTCGGATCGAAAAGAACACGCGGCTAGGCAAGCACGAGCCGTTGGCCCAGCATTTCGCCGATGACGAGGTGGGGCAAGTGGCCTCGGCCCTCGACGATTACGCTTCGCGGCTGACCGCGATGGTCGAACGCGACCGTGAATTTAATCAAGACGTCAGCCACGAGCTGCGCACGCCGCTGGCGGTGATTGCGTCTACCTGCGAGCTGCTGCTGTCGCAAAGTGACCTCAACGATCGCACGCGCACACGCCTGGAACGAATCGACCGTGCTTCGCGCCAGTCCGCGCAAATTACCGAGGCGCTGCTGCTGCTGTCGCGGCAAGAGCGCGGCGCGCGCGGCAGTGCCGAGCTCACCCCGATTAGCGCGCTGCTCGAGGAGATCATCGACGTGCATCGCCCGGCAATCGTGCACAAGCCTATCGATGTGAAGTTGACCATCCACACCGCGTTTAGCGTCGATGCGCCGCGTGCTGTAGTCGCGGTGGCGCTGGGGAATTTGATCAGCAACGCGTTTAAATACACCGCCGCCGGGACGGTTGAGATCAGCGCCGAGAATGGCCGGGTCAGCGTCGCTGATTCAGGCCCGGGCGTTAAGAAAGAAGAACTCGACCAGCTGTTTGAACGCCATTTCCGCAGCGCCGGCGCTACTGCGAAAGGGTCAGGCCTGGGTTTGGCGATTGTGCGCAGGCTGTGTGATCTGTACGGTTGGGACGTGCGCATCGCCGCTCGCGAGCCGCAGGGCTTGATCGCCGTATTAGACTTTCGCTCCTCCTCCAGCCGCTTAAGTACCGACCATGTCTGAACACATCGCTTTGCTGCACTGGGAACTGAGCGGCGATTTCGCGGGCAAAACCTATTTGCGCGACCACCAAATCGTCTTCAAAGACAGTCACGTATTGCACGCCTCATCAGCGGCGGCGTTTAGCGGCAACCCAATGCTGGTGGATCCGGAAGAAATTTTTACCGCGTCCCTATCCTCGTGCCACATGCTGACATTTTTGGCGATCGCGGCGATTCGCGGCTTCGTGGTTAAAAGCTATCGCGACCGCGCAGTGGGCGTGTTGGGCAAGGGCGCCAAGGGCAAGCTGTGCATGACGCACGTCACGCTCTATCCGCAACTTGAATTTAGCGGAAAGCAGCCCACATCTGAAGAGCTCAAAAAGCTCCATGAGCGCGCGCACGACGAGTGCTTTATTGCCAACTCTGTCAGCACCGAGATTACTGTGGTCAGTGGCTAGGCATTAGCCACCGAATCAATATTCATCACATCATCAACTCTTCTTGACTACTTCGCGAAGTCAATCCCGGATACTTTGCCCATGCCTTACGATTCGACACCCGAGATCAAGCCGCCAGTCGCCACACTGAGCGCCTGGCCCATTCGCTCTGCGCGCGCGGTGGTGCGCTGGTTTGATACCGCTGCCAACGAAGGCCGCGATTTGACCGACGAGGAAGCCGAAAAGATCGATTGGCTGCGCGTGCTGCCGTTTATCGGGCTGCACCTCGCCTGCTTCGCGGTGATTTGGGTCGGCTTTAGCTGGTTCGCGCTGGCGGTGGCGGTCGCGCTGTATGTCGCGCGGATGTTTGCGATCACTGGGTTTTATCACCGCTATTTTTCGCACAAAGCCTTCAAAACCTCGCGCCCGATGCAGTTCCTGTTTGGGCTGCTGGGAGCAGCATCTGTGCAACGCGGACCGCTGTGGTGGGCCGCGCACCATCGCCATCACCACCGTTTTTCCGATCAGCCAGAGGACAAACATTCGCCGTCGCAGCACGGCTTTTGGTGGTCGCACATGGGTTGGTTTTTGACCAAAGACGGCTTTCGCACCGATTTGGCGGCGATTAAGGATTTGGTCAAGTTTCCGGAGCTTAAGTTTTTAGACCGCTTTGATATCTTCGTGCCGGTGGCGCTGGCGGCCTTGCTTTATGGCCTGGGTGCGCTGCTTGAAGCCTACGCGCCGGGCTTGCAAACCACCGGCGCGCAGCTGCTCGTCTGGGGGTTTTTCGTCTCAACGGTCGTGTTATTCCACGCCACGGTAACGATTAACTCACTGTCGCATGTATTTGGCCGACGCCGTTACGAGACGCGCGACACTTCGCGCAACAACTGGATGCTGGCGCTGCTCACCTTCGGCGAGGGTTGGCACAACAACCACCACCATTTCCCCGGGTCAGCGCGTCAGGGCTTTTACTGGTGGGAAGTTGATTTCACTTATTACACGCTTAAAGCCATGTCGTGGCTGGGCTTGGTGTGGGACCTCAAACCGGTTCCCGCGCAAATGCTGGTCAGTCGCCACGCGCTGGAAAAAGCGCGGGGTTGAGCGCTCTTAAGTCGCACGTCATTTTCACTCAGGCTTGGATAGAACGAGGGCATGCGTTTCTGGGGGATCGCATGCCTTTTTAGTCAACAGTGAGATTTCCCATGCAAACCCCAGAAAAGCTCGAACATAAATTTTGGAAAGCGCTGCAATCTGACCGCACAGTGATGCTCGGATTGGATGGCGTTGAAGACGGTCACTCGCGGCCGATGACCGCGCAATGCGAGGGCGAAAAAGGCCCGATCTGGTTCTTCGCCTCTGTTGATAACGGCATTGTGCAGAAACTCACTCCCGGCGCGCGCGCGATCGCGACGTTTTGCTCCAAGAATCACGAGCTGTTCGCAACTATCCACGGCAGCATGGTTCTCGACAACGACCGCGCCACCATCGAACGCTTATGGAACCCGTTTGTGGCCGCGTGGTACGAGGGCGGCAAGGAAGATCCAAAGCTGCGTTTGCTGCGCCTGGATGCTGAAAAAGGTGAGGTGTGGCTCAATGAATCGAGCCTTTTCGCTGGCGTCAAAATGCTGCTCGGCATGGACCCCAAGGAGCTCTACAAGGACAAAGTTGCCAAGGTCGATCTGAGCTAGTTGAGCCATCGGTCAGTCACCGCGCGCATGCTGCAAGTGCGCGACGGTTTAAAAACGCGCAGCACGCGCCGCTAGTTCAGTGCGCGGTAACCGATATCCTGCCGATACTGCAATCCGGTCCAGTGGATTTTGGCGCAGCGTCGATAAGCCAGATTGCGCGCCGCAGCTAAATCCTCGCCTAGAGCGGTAACGCACAGCACGCGCCCGCCGTTGACCAACACGCCCTCATCGCTCATTCGGGTGCCCGCGTGAAACACCTTGACCTCGTTCAACTCATCGATTGACCCAACTTCCAAGCCTCCGATGCGCGCGCCCAACATTGGCACGTCAGGATAATTTTCAGCCGCTAGTACCACGCCAAGCGCCGGACGCGGATCCCAGTCGGCACTCGTTGATGGCAAGCGGTGTTCGAGCGCGGCGAGCAGCAACTCCAGCAGCTCGCTGCGCAAGCGCAACAGGATCGGCTGCGTTTCCGGATCGCCAAAACGCACGTTAAATTCCAGCACGCGCAAACTCCCGTCTGGCGCAATCATTAGGCCAGCGTACAAAAACCCCGAAAACTCGCAGCCCTCGCGCCGCATGCCGAGCAAGGTCGGTGCGATGACTTCCGCCATAACGCGCGCATGGATTTCTGGGCTGACTACCGGCGCTGGCGAATACGCGCCCATGCCGCCGGTATTGGGGCCGCGATCGCCGTCGAAGATGCGCTTGTGGTCCTGCGCGGTGGCCATCGGTAGCGCATCTAAGCCATCGGCGATGACGATAAAACTCGCCTCCTCGCCGGCTAAAAACTCCTCAACCACAATGCGCCCACCCGGGATGTTGAGCATGTCGTGAACGGCGGTCTCCGCTTCGAGCAGGCTTAAGGCAACGACCACTCCTTTGCCGGCAGCCAGGCCATCGGCTTTGATAACGATCGGCGCGCCGAGTTCGCGCACATAGCTAAGCGCCGCTTCAGGTTCAACGAACACGGCAAAGCGCGCGGTCGGAATGCCGTGGCGCGCCATAAACGCTTTACTAAAGGCTTTGGAGCCCTCCAACTGGGCCGCCGCAGCGCTGGGCCCAAAGATAGGCAAGCCCGCTGCCTGAAAGCGATCAACAATACCCAGCACCAGCGGCGCTTCCGGCCCAACCACGGTCAGCTCGATGCGCTCCTTGAGTGCGAAATCAAGCAGGCCCTGGATATCGGTGATCCCGAGGGGCACGTTGCGGCATTTCGGCTCATTGAGCGTGCCGCCATTGCCGGGTGCTACCAGCACCTCAGTCACCCGATCAGACTTTGCCAGCGCGAACGCCAGCGCGTGCTCGCGGCCGCCGGAGCCGATCAGCAGAATTCGCATGTTAAATTGCCGCGCTCAAACGAGGAATGGCCGCGAAGCATAGCCGAGCCGTTCCGCCCGATCCCAGCCGCTATTTTCTGAGCACTCCATGACCAAACAAATCATCGCAACCGACTTGGCCCCGCAGGCAATCGGCACCTATTCGCAGGCCGTCAAAGTGGGCTCCACGCTTTATGCATCTGGGCAAATTCCACTGGATCCGCACACGATGGAGCTGCTCAGCGGCGATATCGAAGCAGAAATGGTGCGCGTGTTTGAGAACCTCAAAGCGGTCCTCGCCGCGGCGGACATGGATTTCTCGCATGTCGTAAAAACCACGGTATTTTTGATCGATTTCGCGCATTTCGCCACGCTTAACGAGGTGATGATGCGCTACGTGGCGGCGCCCTACCCGGCACGCTCGACCATCCAGGTGGCGGGCTTGCCGCGTGGCGCGCGGGTTGAGATTGAGGTCATCGCGCAAGCGTGATGCTCAAGGCCCTACCGGGTGTGGGGCCGAAGCTGGTGGAGAAGCTGCAAGCTCTCGGCATCACCCGCTTTGAGCACCTGCTGTTTCACCTGCCGAGCCGTTTCGAGGACCGCACCCAGCTGATCGCGATTGGTTCATTGCGCGTGGGTGAGCGCGCGCAAGTGCTGGCCGAGATTGAGCTGGTTGAGCGCACGTTCAAAGGGCGCGCGCAGCTTAAAGTTCTAGTCAGCGACTCGAGCGGTCGAATGACCTTGCGTTTTTTTCACTTTCACGCAGGCCAGGCCGCGGCGCTGAAGCGCGGCGCGCAGCTGCTGTGCTACGGCGAGCCGCGACTCGCAGCGCCTGGGCTTGAAATGGTCCACCCGGAATATCGCGTGGTCAGCGGTGAATTAGCTCTTGAAGACGCGCTCACGCCGATCTATCCCAGCACCGAGGGTTTACAGCAGCGCACATGGCGCAAGCTGATCAACGCAGCGCTCGAGCTTGCCACTAAAGACCGCACGTTATTGCCTGAATGGCTGCCAAGAGCGCTGCTTGAACCGCGCGAATGGCCGGATTTACTGGACGCGCTGCGTGTACTGCACGCGCCGAGCGCGAGTGTGAATCTCGCGCAGATTGAAGCGGGCACGCATCCCCTGCTGAAACGCTTGAAGCTCGAGGAGCTGCTCGCGCATCGCCTGAGCTTGCTCAAGCTACGCGCGCTGATTCGGCGCGAGCCGAGCACACCGTTGCGCAGCCCACAGCGACTCGCGCACGCGCTGGAAGCGAGCTTGAGCTTTACCCTGACCCGCGCCCAAGCGCGCGTTCTGGCTGAAATTCGCGCGGATCTGCAAAACCCGCACCCGATGTTGCGCCTCGTGCAAGGCGACGTGGGTTCGGGCAAAACCGTGGTTGCCTGCCTTGCGGCGCTCGAAGCGATCGAGCTGGGTCACCAGGCCGCGCTCGCTGCGCCGACCGAGCTGCTCGCCGAGCAGCACTATTTAAATTTCAAAGCGTGGCTGGAGCCGCTCGGAATCGCGGTGGTCTGGCTCGCTGGCAAAGTCACTGGGCGCGCGCGCGAGCAAGCGCTCGCGGCAATCGCGCAAGGCGCCGGGATGGTGGTCGGCACCCACGCGCTGATGGAAGACAAGGTGCAGTTCAAGTCGCTTAAAGTGGCGATCATCGATGAGCAGCACCGTTTTGGGGTGCAACAGCGTCTCAAGCTGCGCGAGAAAGGCGGTGGCTGCGTGCCGCACCAATTGATCATGACCGCCACGCCCATCCCGCGCACGCTGGCCATGAGCGCGTATGCAGATTTGGATGTGTCCGTGATTGATGAGCTGCCGCCGGGTCGCACGCCGGTCAAAACTGTGGCCTTGCCGAATACGCGACGTGACGAGGTGATCGCGCGCATTTCGCTTGCGTGCGCGCAAGGGCGCCAAGCGTATTGGGTCTGCACGCTAATCGATGAATCAGAGCTGCTCGAAGCTGCGGCGGCAAATGCGGCGTTTGAGGAGCTTAAAGTTGCGCTTCCCGATTTGCGCATTGGCCTTGTACACGGCCGTCTCAAGCCGAAAGAGAAAGCTGCGGTGATGGCCGATTTCAAAGCGGCATTGATTGATTTGCTGGTGGCCACCACCGTGATTGAAGTGGGCGTCGACGTTCCGCGCGCCAGCCTGATGGTCATTGAAAATCCCGAACGGTTAGGCCTCGCGCAGCTTCATCAGCTGCGCGGGCGGGTCGGCCGAGGCGCCGTGCAATCAAGCTGCGTGCTGCTGTTTCAAGCGCCGCTTGGGGAGTTCGCGCGGCAGCGCCTGGACGTTTTGCGCGAAAGCAACGATGGCTTTTTAATCGCCGAGAAAGATTTGCAATTGCGCGGCCCCGGCGAGCTATTGGGTACCCGACAAACCGGCCTGCCAGCGTTTCGCATTGCCGATCTGGTGCGTGACGCCGATCTGCTGCCAGAAGCCGAACGCCTCGGCGCGCTGCTGATCGCAAGCCAGCCCGCCGCCGTTGACGGCCTCATTGATCGCTGGATTGGTCAAAAAGAAGCGTATGCGCAAGCCTAACTGGCGTTCACCCGCAGCGCTCAGCGCGCGCGACCGCAACGCGAGCCTGCGCAATCCGGATTTGAGCGATTTCGGCTCGTTGACCGCGCGACTCAAAGCGCGCTTTGGCGGGAGCTTTCGCGTGGAAGTGCTCAGGCAGGATTACGCGCGCCCCACGGTCGATGAGCGTGAACTGCTGGGCTTGCGCGCCCACGAAGTCGCGTGGATTCGCGAAGTGGCGCTATGGGGTGGCGGAGAAGTTGTCGTGCGCGCGCGCAGCGTGCTGCCACTCGCAACATTGCGCGGGCGCACGCGGCGACTCAAAGGCCTGCAAAACCGGCCCTTAGGTGCGGCAATTTTTGCCAATCCCACTTTGCTTAGGCAGCGCGTGGAAATTGCGTCGCTCGCCCTGGATGACTCGACTACCCAAAGCAAGCGGGTGTGGGCGCGGCGTTCGCTGTTTAGCTTAGGCGGCAAGCGACTGCTGGTGATTGAGGCGTTTTTGGATGCTTGAAATTCTCTACCAATCGCCGCGCTACGTGGTGGTCAACAAACCACCAGGCTTGCTGATGCACCGCACCGCCATTTCGCAGGACACGGTGTTTCTTTTGCAACAGCTGCGCAACCAGCTCGGAATGCGCGTGCACGCGGTGAATCGCATCGACCGCGCCACGTCCGGCGCGGTGCTGTTCGCGCTCAATGCCGACGCGGCGCGCCTTGGCGAGGAAGCGTTTCGCGCACGGTTGGTTGATAAAACCTACCTCGGCGTGGTGCGCGGATTTGTGCAGTCGCAGCGCATCGAGCACCGCTTGAGCGACGAAGGCTCCAGCGAGCGCCGCGAAGCCATCACCGAGATTGAAGCGCTGAAACGCGTGCAACTCGACATCGCCATCGGCCGTTATCCGCAGCAGCGCTACAGCTTGCTGCGCGCGCGGCCGCGCACCGGGCGCATGCACCAAATTCGGCGCCATTTACATCACATTTTTCATCCGCTGATCGGTGACACCACGCACGGCGAAGGCCGCCACAACCGCCTGTTTCGCGAGCATTTTGACTGTTCGCGGCTGCTGCTTCACGCTGAATCACTGGCGCTGAGCATTGATGAGGAGCGCATCGAAGTGCACGCCCCGCACGAAGCGCAGTTCTCGCGCGTGTTAGAACACTTCGGCTGGCGCTAGACTTTGCGCCGCCTACAATCCGCCCCTACCGCTTTAGTTGAGCTATCCCATGCCTTCGTTTGACGTTGTTTCAGAAATCGACAAACACGAGTTGACCAACGCGCTCGATCAAGCCACCCGCGAGCTCAACAATCGTTTCGACTTCAAAGGCAGCAACGCTGAATTTGAGCAAAAGGAAATGGAAGTTACGCTGATCGCACCGGCTGAGTTTCAGCTCACGCAAATGCTCGACATCCTGCGCCAAAAGCTCACCGCCAGACACATTGGCCTCGGCGCGATGGAAGTCAAAGATCCAACCGTCAACCTAGCCCAAGCGCGCCAGGTGGTGGTGATGAAACAAGGCATCGAACAAAAGCTCGCGAAAGACATGATCAAGCAGGTCAAGGAAGCCAAAATCAAAGTTGAATGCCAGATCCAGGGCGACAAACTGCGCGTCACCGGCAAAAAACGCGATGACCTCCAGGCCGCCATGGCGCTGCTGCGCGCCGCTAAAATCGAACAACCGCTGCAATTCGAAAATTTTCGCGACTAAGCGCAGCCGCGCATTTCTTGCCACAATCGCGCCCCCAAGACGCGGGCCTATAGCTCAACGGTTAGAGCAGAGGACTCATAATCCTTTGGTTCACAGTTCAAATCTGTGTGGGCCCACCAATTTAGTATTTCGGGGCAGGGTGCTGAAAGCCCTCTGTGAAAAAAGCGCCTTCAATCGCATATGGCGTGCCGGACAACACTGGGATGTTTCTAGCAGCTGAAGCTCTGGCACCTAAGATGGAATCCCAGCCAGGTACTAGCTGGGCTTAATTGCGCGCCGCACACGCTTTGCACCGCGCAGCCGCAAGCCAAAGCCGTAAACTTTGGCCTGTTGTTGACTGATCGGGTTGTGCCATGTTGCTGCGCTGCGCTTTTTTGCTTTTTCCGGCTCTCGTTAGCGCGCAGCCGGTGGATATCACCACGCGCGACGACCCGCATTCCTACGCTGAGCCGCTGCGGGTCAAGACGCAACACATCGCGCTGGATCTCAACGTCGATTTTGCGGCGCGGCTGCTCGCAGGTTCAGTGGTGTTGACCATCAAAACGCTCGATCCGGACGTGCGCGAGCTCAAGCTCGACACCCGCGACCTTGCGATCAAGTCCGTGGAGGTTGCCAAGTCCAAACGCGGTTTCGAAGAAACGTCATTCACGTTAGGCGAGGTTGATCCGGTGCTCGGACAAGCGCTGATTATCCAGCTGCCAAAGCGCGCCACACAGGTGCGCATTCACTATGCGACCACGCAAAAAGCCTCCGGCTTGCAGTGGCTCACGGCCGCCCAAACCAAGGGCAAAAAACATCCGTTTTTGTTTACTCAAAGCCAGGCCATCCACGCGCGCAGCTGGATTCCGCTGCAGGACACACCGGCTGTTCGCGCCACCTACAGCGCACGCATTCGCACGCCCAAAAGCCTGCTCGCGGTGATGAGTGCCAACAACGATCCGCTGACCGCGCGCGACGGCGACTATTCATTCGACATGCCGCAAGCGATCCCGAGCTATTTGATCGCGCTTGGCGTGGGTAACTTGCAGTTCAAAGCGGTCAGCGAGCGCTCGGGCGTGTATGCCGAGCCTGAACTGCTTGAGGCGGCGTGGCAGGAATTTGGCGCAACCGAGGACATGATCGCAACCGCCGAGAAGCTCTACGGTCCTTACCGCTGGGGCCGCTATGACTTGCTGATTTTGCCGCCGTCATTTCCGTTTGGCGGCATGGAAAATCCGCGTTTGAGCTTTATCACGCCCACGGTGATCGCCGGTGATCGCAGCTTGGTCAGCTTAATCGCGCACGAGTTGGCGCATTCGTGGTCGGGCAATTTGGTGACCAACGCCACATGGCGCGATTTCTGGTTGAACGAGGGTTTTACGGTGTTTTTTGAGGGCCGCATCATGGAAGCGATGTATGGGGAAGCGCGCGCGAAAATGGAAACCGTGCTGGGCGTGGACGGCCTTAAGCGCGAACTAAAAGAGCTGCCGCTGCCTGATCAGCGCTTGGTGCCTGACCTGCGCGGTCGTGACCCGGACGAAGGTTTTTCAGCCGTGCCGTATGTCAAAGGCCAGTGGTTTTTGCTGTTTCTTGAGCGACGTTTTGGGCGCGAGGTGTTCGATATTTTCCTGCGCGGCTACTTTGATCATTTCGCTTTCAAGAGCGTCACTACCGCAGACTTTTTGGAGTATCTGGACACCCACTTGCTCAAAACAAATCCAGGCCGCGTGACGCGCGCTGAAATAGACGAATGGCTGTTTCAGCCGGGCGTGCCGAAGAACGCGCCCGAGCAGGTCTCGGACCGGTTCGCCAAAGTGGGCGCGGCGCGCGACGCGTTTTTGCAAGGGGCTGCACCCAAATCATTAAAAACCGCCGACTGGAGCGCGCATGAGTGGCTGCACTTTCTGAATACCCAGCCGACCAAGCTCAAAAAGAGCCAGCTCAAAGCGCTCGATCAAGCCTTTGGCTTTACCCGCTCAAGCAATGCCGAAATTGCGCATGCGTGGCTGATGATTGCGGTGCGCAATGGCTATCGCGACGCCGATGCAGCGCTTGACCAGTACCTGCTAACCATTGGTCGGCGCAAGCTGGTGGTGCCGCTGTATGAGGCGCTGCTAAAGATGCCGGAACGACGCGCGCACGCGCTTGAGATTTTTGCGCAGGCCAAGCTGAGCTATCACCCGCTGACAGTATCGACCGTCGAGGCGCTGATCGTCCCCAGCGCCGCGCCCAAGCCCTAAGCGGTGGTGTTTGGGTTTCGCGCAGGCCTGTTGAAGTTCGCTTGCGCGCTGCTGGCCCTCGTGCCGACGCCTGTGGGCAATAGTCTGGGCTCGGCGCTGGGTTGGCTACTGTGGCAACTGCCAACGCGCGCAAGCAAAGTAACTAGTCGCAATCTCAAGCTTATCGAACCGCGCTTGCGCCTTGATGCGCTTGAGACGCTGCGCGCTTACGGGCGCGGCGTGCTCGACACGCTGAGAATTTGGGGCAGCCCAGCGCAAAAGTTGCTCACGCAAATTGAGGCCATTGAAAACGAAAAGCTGCTGTTCGACGCACTGCAAGCCGGGCGCGGCGTGCTGATTGCAGCGCCACATCTGGGCGCGTTTGAATTGCTGAATTTGTACCTGGCTGCGCGCGGAAGTTTGCACATTTTGTACAAAGCGCCCAAACAAGCGTGGCTCGAGCCGCTGCTTTGTGAACAGCGCGCGCGCCTCGGCGCTAACCCAGTGGCGGCATCGGCCAGCGGCGTGCGCACCTTGCTTAAGGCGCTCAAGCGCGGTGAGATGGTTGGCATCTTGCCCGATCAGCAGCCGAAGCTCGGCGAGGGTGAATTTGCCGATTTCTTTGGCATCCCGGCGCTGACCATGACCTTGTTCTGCAAGCTCAGCGCCAGCTCAGGTGCGAGCGTGCTGATGGCGTTCGCTGAGCGCACTAAAGCCGGCTATCGCCTGCATTTCAACGCGTTGGATGAGCGGATCAGCGACACCAATACGGCGCGCTCGGTCGCCTATTTGAATGCTGAAATTGAAGCGCTGGTGCGCCTCGCGCCGGAGCAATATCAGTGGACTTACAAGCGCTATTCGATGCGCCCGCCGGGCGCGGATTCGGTGTACAAATGAGACGTCGCGAACTGCTTGTGGGCGGCGCCTTGGGCGCGGTTGGCTGCACGCTGCGCACCAAAGCTGAGCGCTTTGATCTTGAGGCCACGCTGTATGCGCGCGGCGATGCGGCCTTTCGGCGCGTGCTGGATCGCCGCGCGCAATATGGCCTGCAGATTATCTTTTCCTCGATCGATCGGCGCGGGTCACAGCCGCTTGCGCAAACCTCCTCGCTGTACGGTGAAGCCGACCGCTGGTTTTGGCCTGCAAGCTTGATCAAGTTGCCGCTGGCTGCGCTTGCGCTCGAACAGCTTGCCGCACGCGAGTGGTCACCGCTGAGCACGCTTGAATTTGCGAAACGCGCAAGCTGTGTGGGCGATCCCGACCCGATGCCCGACAGCGCTGCCGATGACATCGCGCGGCTGATCGAGCGCGCGCTGATCCTAAGCGACAACTTTGCCGCCAACGCGCTCTACGATTTTTTGGGCTCCGAGCTGATCCAGCGGCGCTTGAAGACGCTCGGCTATCCACTCGCGCGGATCGTCGCGCGGCTGGCGTTTTGCACGCCCGAGCAGCAGCGCTTAAGCCCCGCATACGTGGCCCGCGACGCGCGCGCGGGCATGATTGCCCAAGTCGCTGAGCGCCGCGACGAGACGCCGTATTCCGCACCATTCGGTCAGATTTTGCGCGGTCGTGGCTACATCGAAAACGGCACGCTGATCAAGCAGCCGCGTGATTTTTCCAACGCCAACTGCTTGCCTCTGCGCGATGTCCACCAAATGCTGATGGCGGTGGTGCGCCCTGAGCTAGTTGAACAAGCGCAGCGCTTTAAGCTGCGCGAAACCGACCGCTTGGCGCTGGTGCAGACGCTGGCTGCGTTGCCGCGCGAGCGCGGTTTTGCTGAAGCTGATTTTCCAGATGCGTGGTGCAAGTTCCTGCTTTATGGCGATCACCTCGGGCGCATTCCGCCGGGCGTGCGCATCCACAACAAAATCGGCCAGGCGTATGGCTATTTGTCCGACACCGCGTACTTCCACGAGCCTGCAAGTGGCCTGGAATTTTTCTTAAGCGCGCTGATTTACGTGAACGCCGATGGCATTTTTAACGATGACCGCTACGAGTATGAAACGATCGGCTTGCCCTTTCTCGCACAACTCGGACGTATCGTGCTTGAAGCGTCTCGACAAGCCCACCACAGCGGCTAGAAGAAAGTTGTGGATCTCATTTCTCAGCGGAGTTTAGTCATGCGTTTGTGGTTGATGCTGTGCCTACTGGCGAGCGGACTGTGCTGCGCGGAACAGTCAAAAAACTTTGGCGACTACACCATTCACTACCAAGCCGTTCCCACTGACATGCTGCCACCGGCAGTCGCCCAGGCGCAGGGATTTTCGCGGGCGAAAAACCAGTATTTATTGAATGTGACGGTGCTTAAAAACGATGCAGGTACCGGCATCGCACTCGCGGCGGAGATTCGCGTGGAAGCGCGCGATCTAGTGGGCGCCAAAACCGAAATCGTGCTGCGCAAAGTGCAAGAAAAAGACAGCGTCTACTACATCGGCACGTTTCGAGTGACGCATGAAGACCTCTGGCGTTTCAAGCTCAGCGCCACACCCGAAGGCAGCAGCCAAGCGCTAGAAATAAACTGGGAACAGCGCTTCGATACGCTCTAGCGGCCAAAAGAAAAAGGCGCTGCATAACAGCGCCTTTCTCTTTCAACTAAGTGATCAGTTTCAACTATTTCGGCATCAACACGGTGTCGATGACGTGGATCACGCCGTTACTGGCTTTGACGTTGGTGGCGGTGACGTTCGCGTTGTTGACCATCACCTTGTCGCCGTTGACTGTAATGGCGACAGTCTGCCCTTGCACGGTGGTCGCTTCGGTGAGTTTGACGACGTCAGCGGCGAGTACCTTGCCCGCGACCACGTGGTAAGTCAGGATCGAAGCTAGCTTGGCCTTGTTTTCAGGCTTCAGCAGATTCTCCACAGTGCCGGCTGGCAGCTTGGCAAATGCATCGTCGGTAGGCGCAAACACGGTGAACGGACCAGGGCCTTTAAGCGTATCGACCAAACCAGCTGCGCCCAGAGCCGCGGCTAAGGTTTTGAAGCTACCGTTGGCAACTGCGGTGTCGACGATGTCACTTTTTGACATTGAATGGTCCATGCCGTCGTGATCTTTCTTATAGTCTCCGGCGAAGGCGACTGTGCTGCTGGCGAACAACATGGCAATCACGAGGGCGCGGCGAGAAATGGATTTGATCATGTAAACCTCAAAGGATGGGGGGAAGGTCTTTAGTGCAATCTTCGTCAGTCTTAAATCCCGACGCCCCTCAAGATTGACGCACGCGCCATCCACAGTAAGTCACCATTGTGTGCCGGGCGCGTTGACTCAAGTGAACTATGCGAACACCTGATAATCATCGGAATTTAACCTCTTCGGACGGCGGTGAAAGCTTCACCTTGCCAGGGGCAGAGCTTTTGTACTGTGCGAATTTCTTGTCGCACAGTGAGGCAGATGCAAGCTTGCTGAAGCTAGGCGTCGAAGTGCCGTGGACGCAGCATCGCATTCGCCTGTTTGGACGTTTTATCGATTCGCCGAGACTGTCGAGCTGGCATGGAGACGCAGGCGCGCGCTATCGCTATTCGGGCAGCGTGTATGAGCCGCTCGGCTGGACACCCACGTTAGGGCATTTACGTGAAATGCTCCAGATCAAGCTCAACGAGCGCTTTAACTCGGTGCTGTGCAATCGCTATCGAGACGGCCGCGATTCGATGGGCTGGCACGCGGATGACGAGCCTGAGCTGGGGCCCACGCCGGTGATTGCGAGCTTAAGTTTGGGGGCGACGCGGCGCTTCGATTTAAAGCGCCGCGATCGAGTGGGACGCAGCGTAAAACTTGAGCTCACGAATGGCTCGCTGCTCGTGATGCGCGGTGCAACGCAAAGCCATTGGCTGCACCAGTTGCCAAAAACCAACGCGGAAGTGGGCGAGCGGATCAATCTGACCTTTCGTCTGATCGTTAAGCCTAGCGCCTGAAGTTACGACTCAAAGCCGTTAGCAAAAATCAGGTCCGATAACGCCACCGGCGCGAACGCTACGCCACGAAATGCAGTGTTGCTCGCGGCGGTCGCTAGCAGGCTGGGCATGCCCGTAAGCGTGCCGTTGTAGCCTGAAGTATCCACCAACGTGACCAGCTGGCCACCACCGGGTGCAGAATTGCCACCGTTGCGCACCGCAAACAGGGCAACCGTGGTGCCGATGATTGAAGCCGTGAGGCCACGATAGTCGTCGGCGTCGGCACCCACCGTGCCGGTTAGGGCCCAGTTGCCGCCGCTGAGCGTGTATTTGCTCAACGCAGTAGCTGAGTCGTCGGCGACGTACAGCGTATCCACGCCAACCGTTGTATCGCTTAAGTCGGCCAGTACATAAGCATAGGGGCTGCCCAACAGTGAGAACCCAGGAAGCGCGGCAATTACTTGGCCTGAGGTGGTCGGCAAGCCGCTGCCAACAGTGCCGATACGCACGGCCGTTCCCACGCCTGTAGAAATGTACAGCTGGCCCGCAAAAATCGCGGGTTGTCGCACGTTGGTCAGGGTGGTGGATACCTGTGTCGACGTAGTGGCTGCGATCTCAAAGGTACGCACGCCGCCCGCGCCACCGGCAAACCAAAATGCCCCGCTGCAGCTTAATCCCGCCACGCCGCGCGGGTTGTTGCCATCAGCAGCATCAGCCAATGCGGTGCGGGTGTCGATCGATGCGCTTGCGCCAATCAGAGCCACCGTGCGCGGAACGGCCGCACCAGCAGTGCTGGAAAGCGAGCCCACGCCGCCTAAATCGCGAGCGTAGCCTGCAGCAAGCAAGCATTGACCATCAGCCGTCCGGCTAAGCAGGCCTTCAGAGGTCGACGTGCCGCTGGCGATCAACTGGCGGTTATTTCCAACTGCGGTGGCTGGCAACGGCACGCTTTGAACCAGTGCACCGCTTGGTGAGAACTCGTCTAAAAACACCGCTGCGCCGGTATTGAGCAAGCCGGCCGCGCCGTCGCCCACTCGATAGACCACGACGTTGCCCGGGGTGAACGGCGCTGCGAGCGCACCGCTCGCCACAACCATTGCTGCGCAAAGCGCGCTTAATTTCGCCTCGAATGTAAATCGCATAGGGCTTACCGCTTAGTTTCAAAAAAGGGGCCTGAGTCTAAGTCGGCTTTGTGACAGTCAGGCCTTGTGTGCGTTTTTAAAGCCCGCGCGATTTACAGTAGCGGCACTAAATTCCCAATTCTGATGTCGAGCTTGCCCATGAAATCGCTTTTCCCACTGAGCCTCATTCTTGCCATGACCCAAGCCCAAGCAGCTTCCGACTACGCAGTCACCATCTATTCCTCAGCGGCACCCGGTTCTTTGAGCGTGGCGCAGCTGACGTCCAACTATCCCAGCCTGCCCGGCTACGGCCTGGTGCGCGACTCGCGAGAGTTGGAGATACCCAATGGCCGCGGTGAAGTGCGCTTCACCGATGTTGCCAAGCGAATCGACCCGACCACGGTCAGTTTTGCCTCACTGACCGACCCACGGGGCACGCGCGTCATCGAGCAGAATTTTCAGTTCGACCTGGTGTCGGCGGCCAAACTGCGCGAGCGCTACATCGGCGAGCAGGTCATCGTTGAGCAGCTGCAAGGCGACCAGGTAAAGAGCCATAGCGGACGGCTGATGTCGGCCAGCGATCCGGTCATTGTGCTGCTCGATTCCGGTGAGGTGCTGACCCTCAATCGCGCCGACAACATTCGCTTTGCCGCGCTGCCGGGCGGCTTGATCAGCAAGCCCACGCTGGTTTGGCTGATCGATTCAAAAACCGGTGGCACGCAAAAATCCCAGGTCAGCTATCAAACCCAGGGCATGACGTGGTGGGCTGACTACAACGTCACGCTCGATGAAAGCGGCGGTGCGTGCAAGATGGATTTAAGCGCGTGGGTGACCATCGTCAATCAATCCGGCTTGAGCTATCCGCAAGCCAAGCTCAAACTGGTCGCAGGGGACGTCAATCGCGCACCAGCCGCGCCGCAAGCGCAAATGAAGGTGCAAATGGCCGCAGCGCCAATGGAACTTAGCGACAGCTTCCAGGAATCCGCGCTGTTTGAATATCACCTCTACACGCTCGGGCGGCCGTCTGATTTGCCGGATAACTCGACCAAGCAGCTTGAGCTGTTTCCATCGGCGGTGGCGGCGGCTTGCAAAAAACAGCTGATCTTTACCGCGTTTGAAAACCCAAGTTTTTACTACGGGCAACCGGTGCAGGATAAAAGTTATTACGCCACCAGCGCGGGCACGACCGCTGCCTATTTAGAGTTCGCGAATCGTCGCGAAGTGGGCTTGGGGATCCCAATGCCAGCAGGGCGCGTGCGGGTCAATCAGGCGTCGCGCGACGGCTCGCTTGAGTTCATCGGCGAGGACGTGATTAACCACACGCCGCGCAACGAGGTCATCAAAATCAAGCTCGGCAATGCGTTTGATATTGCCGGTGAACGCAAGCAAATGGATTTCAAAATCGACGTCGCCGCACGTTGGATCGAGGAGACTTTTGAGGTTAGCGTGCGCAATCGCAAACAGGTGCCGGTTGAGGTGACGGTGCGCGAATACCTGTACCGCTGGACGCAGTGGACGATCACCTCAAAGTCGCACGATTTCACTAAGCGCGATGCGCAAACGCTCGACTTCCCGCTGACCATTGCGGCCGATGCCGAAATCAAGCTGACCTACACCGTGCGCTACACTTGGTAGGAACTTTACTTCGTAGATCAACCCCATGAATAAGAAAATTCTGTTTGGCTGTTTGGGCGCGTTTTTGCTCCTGCTGGTGGGCGGCGCCGTTGGACTATATGTGTTTGTTTGGAAGCCGATGTCGTCTGCGGCCAGCGGGGCGATGCAGTCGGTAAAAGAGTCGGTGGATGCGGCCAAACAGGTGCAGGGAAGCAATCAGCTAATTACCAATCAAACGCCGTTTATTGAACCGGCGAACGGTGAGTTGAATGACGCTCAAATCGCTCAGTTGATTGCCGCTAACGATTCGATGGCCCTGGCCATGGGCGACAAGCTCAAGGCGTTGGAAGCCAAGTACAGGGCGATCGAGGCCACTACGGCCAATGCGCAGCCTTCGCTCAGCGATCTGGGTTCCTCATTGGGCGCGCTGGGTGAAATCGCAGGCTTGATGACCAATGTGAGCCAGGCCCGCGTAGCGGCGCTGAATGCGCAAAACTTATCGTTAGAGGAATACCGCTGGATCAGCGCGACGGCGTTTGCCGCGCTCACCGCGGGCGCTGCGAGCGAGGCAACTAAAGGCTCGCAAGTGACGCTGGACGCGCTTAAACAGGCCAGCGAACAAATGGCCCAACAAGCTACCGTGAGCGATCCCACTGCGACCGATCCAAATGCGCCAGCGGTGACAGCGCCCGCAACCGAAGTGGGCGCGCTCAACGCCGCTACGCTTAACAACTACGAGCGGGTAAAGCCGCACCGCGAAGCGATTTTGAAAGGCCAGGTTTTCGGTTTTCTACCCTTCTAGCGGAATAACAATCGGCGGCGAATTTGTTGCGCCGCCGCATGCTTCTTACTGAGACGAAGCGCAAGATCAGCGGCCCGGTTTTCCGTTGCTAGAAGGCTTATTGCGCTATGTTTAAATCGACTCGAACACTCCTCACCGTTTCGCTTATTGCGGCGCTCGCTGCGCCCGCTTTGGCTCACGCTCAAAGCACCCTGACTGCACCCGGCTTAAGCGCGCGAGGTGAGATTTTGTACGACGCAGAAGGCGTGCCCACGGTGGTCGCCGCCAACGACTACGACGCGGCCTACTTGCAAGGCTATGTGCACGCCCGCGATCGCTTTTGGCAAATGGATTTAAGCCGCCGTGCAATCTCCGGCACATTAGCCGAGCTGCTCGGCGCGCCCGCCTTGGCCAACGATGTGCAAACCCGCACGCTGGGCCTGCGCCGCGCTGCACGCGAGACCTTTCAAGCGATGCCCGACGACACGCGCGCGTGGGTCAAAGCTTACGCCGACGGTGTGAACTTCTATCTCGCCAACAATCCGCTACCGCCGGAATACTCAGCGCTTGAAGTGACGCGCGCGGAGCCGTGGCAGCCGATTGATTCGCTGGTGGTCGGCAAAGCGCTCGCTTTCCAGCTGTCGTTCGATCTCGATATTGATCGCACGATTGCGCTCGGCACCTATCAAGCCGTCGGCAGCGCCGCGGGCTTCAACGGCACGGCGCTGTATTTTGAAGACGTCAATCGCGTCGCACCGCCCGATGATCGGGTCTCGGTGCCGGGTTTCCTGGCTTCCATTGGCGGGCGCAATGCCAGTGACGCCAAGTCGATGAGCGAGGAGGCGCACGGTATGGTGTCGGCTGAAACTGTTGAGCTTGCGCAAGCGTTGCGCGACAAGGTTAAAGACAACCCCATCATCGGGCCGCAGCTTGATCGCAAACAGTTTGAAGTAGGTTCGAATTTGTGGTCGGTGGCCGGTCGCGAAGCCGCAGGCGGGGCCGCGATCATGTCCAACGACCCGCATTTGGGCCTTGGCGTGCCATCGGTATTTGTCGAAGGCCGCGTTATTTCAAACGATCCGCGCGCGCGCACCAACGCGGTTGGCGTGACGCTCGCAGGTATCCCCGGAGTGGTGCAAGGCTGCAACGAGCAGATTTGCTGGGGCACCACCACCAACTCGCTTGACGTGACTGACACTTTCCAGGAAACCCTGCGCTTCAATTCTTATGGCGTGCCAGTGGCGACGGTTTATCAAGGTCGCGACGAGCCGATTACGCAGATTTTTCAAAGCTATTTCATCAATCAGGTGGGCGACCGGGTTAACGACAATCTCGTGCGCGACAACACCATCGGCCTAAGCAACGGCGGCCTTACACTGGTGGTGCCACGGCGCAACAACGGTCCTATTTTGCAAACTTCCGGAGCCACGGCGCTGTCGGTGCAATACACCGGCTGGGGCCCTACGTTTGAAATCGAATCGTTCCGTCGAATCAATCGCGCGACCACGGTGGATCAGTTCCGCGATGCGTTGCAGTTCTTCGACGTCGGTTCGCAGAACTTTTCCTACGCCGATCGCGCCGGCAACATCGCCTACTTCACCACCGCCGAAATGCCGCTGCGCGACGACCTGCAAAACTTAAGCACCGCCGACGGCGGCGTGCCACCTTTGTTGATTCGCGACGGCACCGGCGTGCGTCGCCATGAATGGATGAGCGTGGTCACGCGTCAGCCCAATCAAGCAATCAACTATCAAATACTGCCGTTTGCCGAGATGCCGCAAGTGGTTAATCCGGCGTCAGGCTATATCGCTAACGCCAACAACGACCCGGCCGGGAACACGCTGGATAACAACGCCCTGAACCAGATCCGCGCGGGTGGCGGCTTGTACTACCTTGATTTTGGCTACGCCGCTTATCGGATGGGGCGCATCGATCGATCGATGCAGGCGCTGGTGGCACGCGCCGAGCCGGTCAATGCAGCCGACATGCGCAACCTGCAAGCCAACACGCAAATGCTGGATGCCGAACTGGTGTTGCCGTTCCTCACGCGCGCGCTGACCAACGCGCAAGCCGCCAACGCATGGCCGCAACTCGCAGCACTCGGCAACAACGCCGATATCGTGCAGGCCATTTCTCGCTTAAGCCGCTGGGATTTCTCATCGCCCACCGGTATCCGCGAGGGCTTTGATGCGGGCGACAATCCGGCCGCTTTGGCCGACCCAAGTCAGTCAGAAATCGACCATTCCGTGGCGGCTACGCTGTGGTCGGTATGGCGCGCGCAGGCCTTGCGCAACATCATCGATGGCACCTTTACCCGCATCGGCCTGGGCGCCAATCTGCCGGGCAACGATCAATCGTATCGGGCGCTTAAAACGCTCCTTGAGCGCTATCCAACCCGCCAAGGCGTTGGTCTCTCGGGCGTCGATTTCTTTTTGGTGACCGGTGCGCCCAACAAAGACGCCGCGCGCGATTTCCAGTTGCTGAAAAGCATGGCCGATTCGCTCGCGTTGATTCGGGGCCCGGGATTTGCCCCCGCGTTCAACGGCTCTACCAACTTCAACGACTACCGCTGGGGCCGCTTGCATCGGATCACCTTTAATCATCAGTTGGGCGGCCCCTTCTCGATTCCAGGGGCGCCGTACGGTTTCAACAATTTGAGCGCCGCGCTACCCGGCATCCCACGCCAAGGTGGCTACGAGACGGTTGATGTCGCCGCACACAGCTTGAAAGCCAACACCGTGAACGGCTTTATGTTCGGCGCAGGTCCCGCACGGCGTGCGGTCGCCACGATGGATGTGTCAGGTCCGCTCTTCGACGAGATCATCCCCGGCGGTCAATCTGGCGTCTTGGGCTCACCGCTGTATGCCTCCCAGCTCAGCCGCTGGCTGAGCAATCAGTACAAGCGTTTACCGGTAGCTGAAGCGCAAGTACGCGCCCAGGCCACAACCGTGATTACCGTTAATCCGCGCTAACTGACTGAACTACAGGTTAAAGACCCAACCGAGCTTGCGCCGCAAGCTCGGTTGGGTTCTTCCAATTCCAAACGAGTTCTTCAGCCGGTTTGAAAAACTTGAAACCAAGTTAAGGGCAAAGCGCATCGCACGCAAGAAACGAAGCAGACTTGAGTCCGAGAGAATCGGCACTGAGTAACGTCACATTTGATCGCGCGGTTCCGACGTCCAAGAGAACAGCCGATGAGCCCTTAAGACTCTCATCTCCAACGTAGCGTTAGATGTTTCTTACAATAGAAGGCAAACAGATTTCTTTTGTATTCTTCTAAGAAATCCTGGTGAACATAGAAAGAGTCCAGCGCTGGTATTTCCTTTATGAGGATATAACCGTTATCCTTGAAAATGCTTCTAAGAAGCTCCGTTGGCCTCTCAATGGTGATGCATCTAAATGTATATTTGTGAAAATCGAATTCAGCCAAAATTCTTTCTTCTGCTCCCTCTACGTCAATAGACAAATAGTCAACGATACTCGGAACGCATCGCTCTTCAAATACGCGATTCAAAGATGTGGTTCTTAGCTTTACCACGTTTTCAGTTATCGCGTCTATATCATTGTTGTCAGTGTCCTGATCAACGATTCCACCCATGACGTCTCCGAGAACAAAGGTCACTTCTCCTTCCGCCCGGTCAAGACAAACATTAAGGTTTGCAGCGCGCCGATTATTCTTAAGTTCTTTGAAGGTGATTGGATTCGCCTCTATGCAGATTCCAGACCACCTGTATTTCAATTCCAGAATATATGTGTTGCTTATACTTATTCCATCATGTGCGCCAATATCGACGAAAAAACCGTGCGTCTGCTCATTAAATGCTTCCCCGAATACCCAGAAATCCTGCCCTGCCTGCGAAGTCATTAGCGAATGCTTGTGCGCTAATCGCAGCAAATATGACTTAGCCGATCGAGGGATTAACGATCGCACTATCTTTGTTAACTTTCTCATGGAATATAACGCGAACTAGGCGCCGACAAATTTATAGATTGATTCATTCGAGATGCCTGTTTCCAAAGATTAATTCTGAAATAGTAATTTACACACAAACATGATATAGGGGACAGCTGCTGGTGGCGCCCGCGCCCCGTAGCTGTCAGCGCAGCTCAAACAGCGTGAAAGGATAGCCGGTAGCTGCACATTCAACCGCGGCTTCGCAAATTGGAAAACGTCGGCGCACTTGGTAGTTAACCAAGATTTCGAAGTCGCGCGCAACCGGCGTGCCACTGACTAAAACGTAGCGAACAGTAATCCCAAAGCTGCTCGAAAGTTGTCCTATTTGCGCCGGGGTCAGATCGCCCACGGTCAAAATCTTTCCAGGCAGCGCTTCCAGCAAAAAGGTCGGTGGATAGGCCACTTCGCTCACCACAATTCGCTGCGTGCCGCTCAACGAATCGAGATAGGGCCTGAGCGCTGCTTGCGCAGCTGCGAGATCAGCGCCGCGTCGATAGTCTGGGTAGTGGCGCAGCGCCTCAAGCGCGCCAAATCCGGGGAACACCACCGCCACGATCAATGCGTGAGGAAACCATCGAGCGAACTTCGCAGGAACTTCGCCAGTCGCCCAGACTTCGAGCGCGTGTCGAGCTGGAATAAGCGCCAAGCCAATCAGGTTGTAAGTTAAGGTCTGCTCGGCGCACGCTTTGTAGATCACACCTAGCAGCATTAAGCCTAAAAGCACAACGATAACGCGCTTTAGTCGGCTTGTGGACTGGTTAAATGTCCAGGCGATCACCGCAGCAGCACCGAGCATCCACACCAAGATGAGCCCTGGCTTGCGTGGATCCAGGGTCATCTCCCAAAGCACGAATTTTCGTGAAACCCAGCCGCTACCGATTGCGCTGAAGGCTTGCAGGACGGTGTTTTTGAGGACCTCCAGCGGAGAATACGGCGACACCATCCAGGTCACGACAAACCAGCCGATTCCCGCAACCAGCGCCAGCGTCGCAATCGCTGTGAGCGCGGCTTTAGTGTTTGGGTTGCGTAACGCAAAGTAGGCATAGATTAGCCCAGCCAAACTGCCTGGCAGTGGCGATATCGCCGCGATCAAAGCGATTTCCAGGCCAGCGAGTACCGTTGGGTCGAGCTTGGGAAATGCCTCGCGGAGTATCCAGCCGATGCACAGTACCAGCGGAATAAGCTGTTCGGGGCGACCGGTTAGCGCAGTACCCACCCACATTGCGCCCAACCCCAAGGCCAGCGACAGAGTTGCGCGAGTCCAGCCCAACTTGCCGAAACGGGTGAGCGTCATCCAGGCAGCCGCCCACGCGGCGGCAAGCGCGAGGACATTTAGAAGCGCTGCGGCTTTGATTAAATCCACATAGCGGCCGCTGCTGGCAAAAGCTGCGAGCGTGGGTGCGAACAGTTGACCGTGCAGATCAAACTGCCAATCATCAACTCCACGGGCATAGTAAAGCCGCGCGTAGTTTTCAAAAATATAGCCCTTTCCTTCGGCGATATTGCTGGCCACCTGGAAGTACAGGACGCTGTCCAAGTTGAGCAGGGGCCAGCCCTGACTGAGCATGTGAAAGAGCCCTGCGCCGAGCAGACCCAGCAACGCCAAGCTCACCATTGTGGGCGCGGTCTCCCGCGAAACTCGGGCTCCAGTCATCATTTTGATCCGCGAAAGCTTGGGTGGCGCGAATACTAGCCGAACTTAAACGCGGCGCAGCGCCTCAATCGCGCGGATTTTCAACAGGCGCTGGGCGGCAATCCAGCCGACCAGGCCCGCAGTACTGGCAGCCGCCAGTACCAGCAAAGCTAGCGCCAGCCAATCGGCGCTAAACGGCATACCGAAGACTTGGCGCGCGATAACCGCGCCGACCGCGTAGGCCAGCACGCACGCGGTCAGCCCGCTTAATAGGCCGATCAAGACAAATTCAGCAAGCACGCGACTTAATATCAGTCGGCTTGAGGCGCCGAGGGCACGCATGACTGCCGCCTCGCGCAGGCGCTGATCCAGGCTTGAGTTAAACGCCGCGATCATCACCAAAAAGCCCGCAACGATGCTGAACCAAAACACCAAATTGACCGCTCTGGAAGCGCGTTCGATAATGGCTTTAACTTCGCCTAGCACCTGTTCGACGTCGATCGCGGTTAGGTTGGATTCGGCGCGCAGCAGCGTTTGCAACCCGGCTTTCGCGCTGGGGTTGAGGTAGCTTGAGATCAAAAAACTGTGCGGAATTTGGCTCGCCGCGCTGGGTTCAAGCAGGATAAAAAAGTTCACCGCAAAAGAATCCCACGCCACTTTGCGCACGCTGGTGACGGTTCCGGTGACCTCGCGATCCGCGACTTTAAGCGTGAGCCGATCGGTCAGACCAATGCCCAGCGGCGTGGCCCAGGTATCTGATACAGAGATTTCAACCTCTTCGTCGTCGCGCCACCAGCGCCCGGCAGTCAGCGTATTGCCGACGGGCAGCTCAAGGTTCCAGGAAAAGTTCTGGTTGCGATTGAGTCGCTCCTGCGCGCGGCGATCTTCCAGCTTGATCTGATCGATGGGCACGCCGTTGACGCTCGCCAGTCGCCCAATCGCTAGCGGTGCAACGGTCAGGCGCTCTGCGCGCAAGTCACTCAAACCTGCGCGCACGCGAGCAAGCTGGTCGGGCTGCACATTCAGCAAAAAGTAGTTCGGCGTGTTGGCATCCAGGCTCAAGCGCCACGAATTCAGCAGATCGCGGCTCAATACCCCGATCAGGGCCAGCGCGGCAAATCCAAGCGAGAGTGCGCCAAGCTGGGTCAGGCTGGTGGCGGGCTGGCGCTTGAGATTGGTAATCGCCACATGTAGCGCGCTGTAGTGACCAGCAGGAATCACATTCAGCGCTGCAGCCGCGATCAGTGTGACCAGTAGCGTGCCCGCCAGCAGCCCGCCAAGCGCGATCCCCGCGAGCTTCAGGTCGCCGCTGAGCGCAGCGGCAAGCAGCACCAGGATCAGCAGCGGCAGCGCAAGCTCATAGGCCAAGCGCGACGTGGGCAGCGGCAGGTCATTTTTTAACACTTTCAACGGGCTAACCGCGCTTAAGCGCGACACCGACGGCAGCACGCACGCAAATGCCAGCAGCACCGCTAAGGTCAATCCCAGCACCCCCGGAAACCAGCCGGCTGCCGGCGCGGCAAGCGCCTCTGCCGGCGCCATCAGTTGCAACAGCTGGGCCTGCGCCACGTAGCCCAGCAGCGCGCCGAGGATGCCCGCGGGCAGGCTCAAGGCGAGCACCGCAAAGCGATAGCGCCAGCGGATCATGGTCGAGGTCGCGCCGAGCGATTTCATAATCGCGACCGCAGCCGCTTCAAGTTCGGTGAAGCGCCGTGCCGAAAGCAGAATGGCGACACCCGCGAGAACCACTGCGCACAAAGCCGCTAGGTTCAAGAACGCCTGCGCACGATCCAGGGCCTGGCCCACCGCCGCTTGCGAGTCCTCGATCGTTTGCAGGCGCGCGCGGTCTTTAAGCTTCGGCCCCAGCCAGCTCTCAAAGCGAGCCACCGCCTTTTGTTCACCGCTGACCAGCAAGCGGTAGTTAATGCGGCTGCCGGCCTGATCTAAGCCAGTCGCCTTGAGGTCGGCTAAGTTGATCATCAAGCGCGGCGCGAACGAGAAAAAGCCACCGCCGCGATCGGGCTCGTTGACCACGATTTCCGAAATTTTAAACTTAGCGTCACCAAGATCGATCTGCTCGCCTACGCTCAAGCTCAGCGCGCGCAGCAGGCCTTCGTCGATCCACGCCTCCCCCAGCGCAGGTGCACCGCTGAGCTTGCGACTCGCGCCGGTCAAGCTCGATTTAAGCTCGAGTTTGCCGCGCAATGGGTAAGTTTCCTCGACGGCTTTAACGTCGGCGAGCTGGCCGGATTCAGCCGCAAACACCATGCTTGGAAAGCTGATCGTTTGGGCCAAATTTAAGCGCCGTGAGCGCGCCTCAGTGGCAAACAGCGGGTTCAACGGCTCGCGGCTGACCAAGGCCAAATCGCCGCCCAGGAAATCGTTCGCGCTGAGGCGCATCAAGCCGCCGACGCGTTCACCGAGCGCGCTGACTGCGGTGATCGCAGCAACGCCGACAACAATCCCCACCAGCAGCGTTTTGGCCGACAGCGTGCGGTAAGCGCGCTGCGCGGTGAGCAGGCTTTGGCGGATCACGCAGGCACCTTGGCACGGCTGCCCTGCACGCGCCCGGCGGCAATTTCGATCACCTCATCGCAGCGATCGGCGAGTTTCAAATCGTGGGTCACCAACACCAGCGTGCCGCCTTGATCGCGCGACAAGGTGAACAGCAAATCGGCAATCTGCGCGCCGGTGGAATGGTCTAAATTGCCGGTCGGCTCGTCGGCAAACAGCACCTGTGGCGCGCCGACAAAAGCGCGCGCGATCGCCACGCGCTGCTGTTCGCCGCCCGACAGCTTCAGCGGCAAATGCCCAGCGCGATCGCCTAAACCCACGCGTTTGAGCCATTCCAACGCCGGGCCATCAGGGCGTCGAACGCCGCGCAGCTCCAGCGGCAGCGCTACATTTTCCAGCGCGCTCAAGTTCGGCAGCAGCTGGAAATTCTGAAACACAAAACCCACCGAACGCCCGCGCAGCGCCGCGCGCTGGTCTTCGGTGAGCTGATCCAGGCGATTGCCGAGCAGCTCCACGTGGCCGCTAGTAGGTAGATCAAGGCCAGCGAGCAGGCCCAGGAGCGTGCTCTTGCCCGATCCCGACGCACCGACGATCGCCACCGAGCGCCCTTGTGTCAGCGTCATCGACACCCCATCAAGGATGGTCAACGGCCCGCTCGGTGAGTCGACACGCTTACTCAGCTCCTCAGCAATAATCGAGACGCGGTTTTGCTTCAAGTTCAAGGTGTTATCTAAGGTGGCTTGGCTCATGCGGATGTTGCAACTCGTTGGTTTGATAGTGTTATTCGTGATAAGCGCACCCTCGCGTGCAGCCACGGTGCTGGTACTCGGCGATTCGCTCAGTGCCGGTTACGGTCTGACCGAGACACAAGGTTGGGTCGCGCTGCTGCAAGCGCAAGTCAAGACGCAAGCGCGTGGGACCGACGTGAGCAAACAGTTAACGCTGATTAACGCGAGCATTTCGGGTGAAACAAGCGCTGGCGGGCTCGCTCGCATTGACGCGCTTTTGCAGCGCCACCAGCCGCGCGTAGTGATTGTGCAGCTAGGTGCCAATGACGGCCTGCGCGGCCTAGCCGTCAAGCAAGTGCGCAGCAATCTGGACGCCATCATCAGCCGCGCGGTTAAGTCGGGCGCGCGCGTGCTGCTGTTAGGCATTGAGCTGCCGATCAACTACGGGACGCGCTATCGCGACGCGTTCCGCAAAATGTACGCCGAACTCGCGCGTCAACACAGCACCGGCTTCGTGCCATTTTTCCTGTCCGACATCGCCGCTGATCGAAAAAACTTTCAAGCCGACGGCATCCATCCCACCGCCGCCGCACAGCCGAAGCTGCTGGCGCAAGTGCGTCCGGCGCTGGACGCGCTGGCAAAGCTTTAAGTCGCCCGAACTGCCGCAAATTCACGCGCCTTTGCCGACCACGGCGCAGCGTTTGCAATCGCGCTTAACACGTCATCTGGCCGCCCGGCGAGCGACCACATCGCACGATGTTCAGGATTCAAAAAGCGCTCGCTGATGGTGCGCTCGAGCAGCTCAATCACCGGCGTGTAAAAGCCGTTGGTGTTGAGCATCACAATCGGCGCGGTAATCAGCCCCAGGCGCTTCCAGGTGATTGCCTCAAAAAGCTCCTCCAGCGTGCCGCAGCCGCCGGGCAGTGCCACCACTGCGTCGGCCAGCTCCAGCATTTTGTGTTTGCGCTCATGCATGTTTTGCACCACATGCAGCGCGGTCAGCGAGCGATGGCCCCATTCAAGCTCCAGCATAAACTCCGGCAGCACGCCAATCACCTCGCCACCAGCACTCAACGCGCCCTCAGCGATCGCGCCCATCGAACCGACCCCACCGCCGCCGTAGATCACACGGTGGCCCGCAATCGCTAACAGGCGTCCGAGCTCACGCGCATCGGCTTGGTAACTCGGATCGGCTTGCGTACTTGAGGCGGCGTACGCGGTGATATTCACGGCTATTTGAAACGTTCGATGGGTACGCTAGCGGCCTGATCAACCGGACTTTGCACCACCGTAAATTCTCCTTCGATCACTTTCGCTTCAGCTTTGCGCGCAGCCTTGCTTCGCAAATGTCCGTTGCCGCGCAACCATAGCCAAACCCCCGCCACAAGCGCGACCAGCAGCGCGAATCCTGCCAGCAGCAGCCCGAAAAACGCTGAAGCAATTAGCAGACCAACGCCTAAGATTCCTGCGCCGATCCGCGCCAGCAAACTGCGCGGCGCGCGACCCGCAAAGCGCCGGGAGTGCAAGAAGAATTTTGTCATGGCGATTCGGCTACGCTTGGATGTGAGATGACAAGTTTGCGCTCAATGAGCGAATTCCCAGAGGTTAAGAAGTCACAGATGAGCCTACTTGCACGAGTCGCTGAGATTCCACTGCCCGGTGTGAAGGAAGTCTTTGTGCCCAGCGCCAGCGGCGGCTTTTATCTGCTGCTGACCCACACCGCCGATGGCATCCGCGCGTTTCACAACGAATGTCCGCACGCCGGGCGCCCGCTCAACTATGCGCCAAACAAGTTTTTGCTTTCGCAGTTTGGCCACTTGGTCTGCGCGGTACACGGCGCGGAATTTGTCTTGAACAGCGGCGAATGCGTCGCAGGCCCCTGTTTCGGCCAATCGCTGCGCGCGCTAGCGGTGCGGATTGAGGCAGGCGAGATCCATACCGTCTAGGAAAGATTTCACTTGATCGCGCCGTAACTTCGACGCACGATTCACATGCCGCAATTTCTGCGGGAGGGCATTGAGAACCATGAACGAGACAGAAGAACGCAACTGGGCCATGGGCGCGCACTTAAGCGCCTTATCGGGTCTGATCATTCCATTTGGCAACGTGCTGGGTCCGCTGATCATTTGGCTCACGCAAAAAGAAAAATCCGCATTCGTTGAGGCAAACGCCAAAGAAGCGCTTAACTTCAATATCACAGTGTTTATTGCCTTTGTTGTGTCAGGCATCCTGACTCTCGTGGTGATTGGCCTACTGATGCTGGCGATCGTATTTTTCGCGTGGTTGATACTCAGCGTCATGGCCGGCATCAAAGCCTCCAAAGGCGAGCAGTACGCCTATCCGATGACCCTGCGCTTGATCAAATAGCGCAAAACCCGCGGCGGCAGCGGATCTCAAAACGATCCGCTGCCGCCAAGGGTTTTCCGGCACTGCAACTACACCGGCAATCGAATCGCGAAGAGTGAGCCCTGGTTGTCACCGGCTGAATGAACTGAAATCTCGCCGTGGTGCAGATCAACGATGCGCTTAACCAGCGCGAGACCAATGCCGGTGCCTTCAACGTCGGTGTGGAAGCGCTGAAACAGGCCAAACAGCTTGCTTTGAAAATCAACGGGGATGCCGCGGCCCTTGTCAGCTATTTTCAACTCCACCGAATTGCCGATGCGCGAGCCGCTGATGGTGATTTGCGCGATCTCACCGGGGCACGCGAATTTGATCGCGTTGGTCAGCAGGTTAGCAAGCACCTGTTTGATTCGGCTCAACTCACCAAACACGGCTGGCATGTCGGCCTGCACCTCGATTTGCGCGCCCGATTGACTGATCTCGGCATGCAGCGTTTCGAGCACCTCATTAGTCAACACATTCAGCGATTCGCGCGCGCCGTTTTCGGTGACACGGCCTATTCGGCTTAAATCGAGCAGATCATTGAGCAGCTCCACCATCCGCCCGGACGCGCGATCAATGCGCTCGAGGTGCTGGATGGCAAGCTCGGTTTCACCCGCGCGGATGGCGCGTTTGGCCAGGCCCGAAAAACCGCGGATAGTGACCAGCGGCGAGCGTAAATCGTGCGAAACGGTGTAGCTGATTTCAGTCAACTCAGCATTCTGCGCCTCCAGTTTGAGCATATTGAAATCGCGATCGGCCTCGGCGCGCTTGCGCTGGGTGATGTCCATCAGCACGCCATTCCAAGTGGTCGAACCATCCGCTTCAAGCGTGGGACCGGATCGATGGTGCCACCAGCGCAATTCTCCGCTCGGCAGCAGGCGTCGCCCTTGATAATCAAAAGGCTTAAGGCTGAGCAAACCTTGTTCGATCAGCTCCTGCATCCTTTCGCGATCATCGGGATGCTGCTGTTCCATTGGGCTTGCCGCACCGCTTAAGACGTCTTCGGGCAGCAAGCCTGTGAGTGCGGTGACGCCTTTTGAGACATATCGGTAGCGCATTTCACCGCTAGCAGATCGGTTGATCTGATAGATATAGCCTTCAGGCAGGTTGTCCCCGACCGAGCGCAGCAGTGCTTCGCGCTGGGCTAGCGTGCTCTGCACTTCGCGGCGTTCGCTGACGTTATTTTGGGTCGCTATAAACCCCGCTAGCGTGCCGTTTGCGTTGAGCAATGCGCGCACTTTTAAATTGACCCAATAGGCATTGCCGTTCGGCCGGTAATTGAGCACTTCGGTCTCAAAACCCTCCTGGCGCGCCAGGCACGCGGCCATGTAGGCGCGCGTTTGCGGGTCAGTGTCTGGGCCTTGCAGTAGGGCGTTGGGGCTTCCGCCGACGGCTTCTGTGAACGAGTAGCCGGTCAACGTTTCAAAGCTCTGATTTACCCAAACATAACGTTGCGCGACATCGGTGATTGAAATCGCCACCCCTAAATCCTTGGTAATCAGCTCGAAAAGCACCGGGGCGATTGCCTGGGCTTGCGCTTGAGCGAGATCAATTGTCGATTTGAGTTGAATCGGCGACGTCGGCATGCGCCGATTCTAGTCCGAGTCACACGGCCTGCCGCGACCATGCCGTCCGTCACTCAACAAATTTGGTAACGATTGGGCACACTGCGCGGCCCAACATTTGGAGTGTCCCACTTGCGTGCAATCTCATGGATTTGTAGCGCCTCGCTGCTGAGCTTGAGCTTGGTCGCGCTCGCCGAGCCGATCGCTTGGCGCGATTGCCGCATTGGCGGGACACAAGGCGCACCTGAAATCGACGCGCAGTGCGCTCGGTTTGAAGTGGCCGAGAATCCCAACCAACCTGCTGGCCGAAAAATCTCCTTAAACCTTGCGCGCGTGGCGGCGCGGGCTAAAAAACCCCAGCCTGATCCGGTGTTTTTTTTAGCTGGTGGACCAGGGCAGGCGGCCGTTGAGGCATTTCCGCAGCTGATGCTGGGCTTTAACGAAATTTTGTCCGAGCGCGACGTGATTTTGGTCGATCAGCGCGGTACCGGCGGCTCGGGCAAGCTTGAGTGCAAGCAGCAGCGTTCAGTGGTTGATGAGTTGGTGCGCGCCGCGGATTTGGCTGAGCTGAAGTCCGACACCTTGAAATGTTTGCAGGAGCTTAAAGCCGACGCGCGTTTTTACACCACCAGCAATTACATCGGCGACCTAGAGCAGGTTCGCAAAGCGCTAGGGCTTAAGCAGATCAACTTATACGGCGGCTCCTATGGCACTCGCGTTGCGTTGAGCTACCTGAAAGCGAAGCCCGCCAGCTTGCGTTCCTTGATCATCGACGGCGTGGCCCCACAGGATCTAGCGTTGGGCGCTGAGCATGGGCGCAATCTGGACTCGGCATTGGCGGCGATGGACAAGCGCTGCGCGCACGACGCGGTTTGTCGCGAGCGCTTTGGTGATTTGCGCGCCAAACGCTTGGCCTTGCAAACGATGTTGATGACCGACCCGCGCGTGGTAGAAGTGGTATCGCCAACGAGTCAGGAGCCCCTGCAGGTGCGCTTGGCCGGCGAGGTCGTGATGAGCGGCATACGCTTACTGACCTATGCGCCGGAAACGGTTGCGCTGTTGCCACTGTTGATCCACGAAAGCGCACGCGATGGCGGCCGCACGCTGGCTCGACAGGCGCTCATGACCATCGCGAACCTAGACGAGCAGTTGAGCCCACTACTGGAGCTCTCGGTGATTTGCACGGAGGACGTGCCTTTTTTCGGCAACGCCCAAGACAGCGAGCGAGATACCCTGATGGGCACCGTGCTGCTCGATTACACGCGCACGCGCTGCAGCGTGTGGCCGCGCGGCGAGCTGCCCGAAGGTTTTAAAGACCCGGTTAGTTCAGACAAGCCGGTGCTGCTGCTGTCGGGTGAATTTGATCCGGTCACGCCGCCGCGCTATGCCGAACAGGCGGCCAAAACGCTGAGCAATTCGCGGCATTTGATCGCGCCGGGCCAAGGCCATATTGCGCTCGCGCGCGGCTGCATGCCCAAGCTTGCGAAAGAGTTTTTAGGCACGCTGAAACCCTCCGTCCTGAAAGCTAACTGCCTGAAATCACTCACGGCTGCGCCGTTATTCACCTCATTCAACGGGCCTGAGCCGTGATCGAAGTCAAGAATCTCAAAAAATCCTTTGGCAAAGTGGCGGCCGTCGAGAGCGTGTCTTTTCGCGCCGAAAACGGCCGCGTCACCGGCTTGCTCGGACCCAATGGTGCAGGCAAAACGACCGCATTGCGCATGCTTTACACCTTGCTTAAACCCGACGAAGGCCAGGTGTTGATCGACCAGGTCGATGTCGCCCTCGATCCGTCGGCAGCGCGCCGTCGCCTGGGCGTTTTGCCCGACTCACGCGGCTTGTATAAGCGCCTCACTTCACGCGAAAACATTGCTTATTTTGGCGAGCTGCAAGGCCTGCGCGGTGAGCAGCTCAAAACGGCGGTCGACGCGATGATCCTGGAGCTTGGCATCGCCGACATTGCCGATCGGCGCACCGACGGCTTTTCGCAAGGCCAGCGGGTCAAGGTCGGCATCGCGCGCGCGCTGGTGCACCAGCCGCAGAATGTGGTTCTCGATGAGCCGACCAACGGGCTGGACGTGATGTCTACTCGCGCCATGCGCCAGTTTATTTTCAAGCTGCGCGATGCGGGTCGCTGTGTGCTTTTTTCCTCGCACATCATGCAAGAGGTATCGGCTCTGTGCGATCACATCGTAATCATCGCGCGCGGCCGCGTCGTGGCGGAGGGCTCTACCGATCAGCTCAAGGCGCTCGCTGGGATTGAAAATCTGGAAGACGCGTTTGTCAAAATTATCGGCAGCGACGAGGGCCTCAACGCATGATTTCGGCCATCTGGACGATTATCCGCAAGGAAGTTATCGAAAACATCCGTGATCGTCAGATCATGACCAACGTGCTGCTGCTTGGGCCTCTGCTCGGCCCGGTGCTGATCAGCGTGATCATCGCCTTTACTGCCAATCGCGAAAAGGAAAAGGCCGAGAAGCCGCTGGAAATCCCGGTGATCGGTGCGCAATACGCGCCTAACCTGATGGCATTCTTAAAAAACCAACAGGTCATCATCAAGCCCGCCGTCAAAGACCCAGACGCGCTGATCAAGGCCCAGGTTGAAGACGTGATTTTGCGCGTGTCGCCGGGATTTGCTGACGACTGGCGCGCCGGGCGCAGTGCAACGGTCGAGCTGATCCACGACGCCTCGCGCCGCGACGCGGCTACTGCGTACCTGCGAACCCAGAGAATTTTGGAGTACTACTCGCAACAAAGCGGGCTGCTGCGCCTGCAAATCCGCGGCATCGACCCCGGCATCACCCGTGCCATTGCGGTGAAGTCGGTCGATTTATCGACGCCGGAAAGCCGCGGTGGAATGATTTTCGCGTTTTTTCCGTACGTGATGATGATGGGCTTGTTCTCCGGTGCGATGTACCTGGCCATCGATTTAACCGCAGGTGAGAAAGAACGCCAATCGCTAGAAGCCCTGCTGATCAATCCGGTTGAAAGAAGCTCGGTGATCCTAGGCAAGCTCGGTGCAACCGTCGGCTTTGCGGTGCTTTCTGAGGCGATCATGCTAGCCGCCTACGCGGTGATCTTGCGCTTCACGCCAACCGAGGAAGCAGGCATCAGCATCAATCTCGACCTGCTCACTTGCATTAAATTGTTCATCATCCTGCTGCCCATCGCGGTGCTGTTCGCCAGCCTGCAAACCCTGGTATCGGCCTACGCCAAAGGCGTGCGCGAGGCATCCAGCTATCTCGGCATCATGATTTTATTGCCGATGATTCCCGGCATGATCCAACTGCTCGCGCCAGTCAAAGACAAGCTCTGGATGTTTCTAATCCCGCTGTGGTCGGAGACCATCCTGATCAACAAACTGCTGCGCGCAGAAAACCCACCGCTTATCGAACACGCCATTTCCGCGATCTGCACGCTCGCCCTCGCAGGCGTGCTGGTCTACGTCTGCACTGGCCTCTACAAACGCGAAAAACTGCTTTTCGGGAATTAGCTTTGCAAACCCAGTTGCGATAGTAAGCGTCGACCCGCTCAACTTCGTGCTTCGAGCCGAGCACCACCGCGCAGCGCTGGTGCAGTTGGCTGGGCTTAATGTCGAGAAACGTCGCGAGCGCTGGATTCCGCGCCAGCCTTAGCGGGCGTTGTTAGGTCTTCTAGGCACTGCAGCACCGAGAAAATTTGTGCCGACCCACACGTTCACGTCGAAACAGGCGCAGATCTGCGGAAGTGCTGTTTTCGTGGCGCGGCGCTTCGATTAAAAACCGATTGAATGAACGGCTTGTCGTGAATTGCTTGGTTAGAAAAAGTGAGGGCACATTATCGGCATAAAATAAGCGCCATGAAGATCAACATCCATGTGGAAACTCGCTTCCTTGCCGAGCGCTCGGACTTAACCCTTGACCGCTACGCGTTTGCCTACACCGTCACCATCCGCAACGACGGCGATGCCCCGGCGCGGCTGATTTCGCGGCACTGGATCATCGCTGACGGCACCGGTCATATTGATGAGGTGCGCGGACCCGGCGTGGTCGGCGAAACCCCGCGTTTGCGCCCGGGCGAGGCTTTTACCTACACCTCCGGCGCGGTGATCGCCTCGCCCGTTGGATATATGTCGGGCAGCTATCAAATGCAGGGCGACGATGGCGCGCTGTTTGATGCGCCAATTGCGCGATTTGAGCTCAAGATGCCGAGGACCTTGAATTGAGTGTGTATGTGATCGGCGATGTGCAGGGCTGTTTTGCCGAGCTGCAAGCGCTGATCGCTAAGCTACCGTTCAACCCAACCCTCGACAAGCTGTGGTTTGTCGGCGACCTGGTTAATCGCGGCAGCCAATCACTCGAAGTGCTGCGCTATGTCAAAGCGCTCGGCGATGCAGCGGTCGTGGTGCTCGGCAATCACGACCTGCATCTGCTCGCTGAATATTTTAAGAAGCCAGCTCGACGAACGCCCAATATTGATCTGGAGCGGATTTTTGCAGCCCCCGATGCGCCCGAGCTGATCGACTGGCTGCGCCAGAGACCGCTGGCGCACTACGACCCGCAGCTCGATTTCATGATGGTCCACGCTGGCCTGCACCCCGATTGGGACCGTGCGCTGACCTTGCGCTCGGCACGTCGCGTGGAAAACAAGCTGCGCTCAGGAGATTACGAGAAGTTTCTAAACGCGATGTACGGCAATAAGCCCAGCGGCTGGGCGCCTTCTTTGAAAGGCGATGACCGCTTGCGCGCGATCGTCAACACGCTCACACGCCTGCGCTACTGCGATATCAAAGGCAATATCGCGTTTGAAGACAAAGGACCGCCCGGCACGCAAACGCCCGGTTTTTACCCGTGGTTTGTAGTGCCCGGCATGGTGCGCCGCCAAACGCGGGTGGTGTTTGGACACTGGTCGAGCTTGGGCCGCCTTGAGTGGGGCGGGCATTTTTGTATCGATACCGGCTGCGTGTGGGGCGCTTCACTATCGGCGATCAAACTCGGCTTGAAGCACCCAAAGTGGTACGAAGTGGCCGCAATGCCGCGCTCGGTTTAAAGAATCGCGGCAGCTCGGGTGCGGTTGAAATCGATCGCGAGCAGCACCAACTTTGCGCTATGAACTTTTTAACCAAGCTGTTTCGCCCAGCGCCCGCGCAGTTGCCGATGGATCTTTGGGACAGTCTGAAGAACCATGTCAGCTTGATCAGCTCGCTTGCATCCGACGAGCAGGAAAAGCTGCGCCAGCTGTCGAAAGCCTTTCTCGACGACAAAGCCATCGTGGGTGCCGCGGGCTTTGAGCCCAATGGCGCGCAGCGCTTGGCGATTGCGGCGCTGGCCGTGATTCCGGTGGTGAACCTAGGCTACGACTGGTTAGACGGCTTTCGCGAAGTGATCATCTATCCGGGTGAGTTCAAAGTGCGCCA
>Ga0105048_10001331_pt1 | contig 40070 bp, 40 predicted proteins | sample MAT05_FD_78382 | JGI IMG/M metagenome (GOLD analysis project Ga0105048, IMG submission 78382) | Freshwater microbial communities from Lake Fryxell liftoff mats and glacier meltwater in Antarctica - MAT-05 | ecosystem: Environmental > Aquatic > Freshwater > Ice > Liftoff microbial mat | place... | reverse complement strand
TATGCGCTCGAGCGCGGGCGGTTGGCCATCATTGGGGGCAAATCGTGGATCGGCAGCAAAGAGCTTAGCCGGAACTCGGCCCCCGGCCGGCTCGCGGTGCGCGCCTTCAGGCGAGCAGCACGCATTGCTGTCAGTGCACAGGCGGCCGCGGATCGCGCACCGGCGCATGCTCGCCGGGCAAGCTGGGTTCGATGATTTCCGGTGGCATCTCAGGCTCCCCCTCGTCCGGCTGGCGCGGGCCCGGCGCGGGCAGCGGCGCCGGTGGCTCGGGCAGCGGTTCTGGCGGCGCATGCAGCACCCGCGCGGCGCCGGCGACAGGGGCTGGGCGATGCAGGCCTGTGTGGCTCAAGAGGTTCATGGTGCAGCAATCAGGGGTGTCGGCGTACGTCACTGGGGCAACGGGTGTGCCCGCCGCGTCTGTGGGTGCTGCACAGCCACCGGGCCCGTCGCTTGGGTACGTCGTTTGCCCGGGTCCGGGGATGAGCAGTTTCAGCAACCGCGACTTCGCCGCACCCGTTCAGCGCGTTCAGCAGGTCGTGAGCAGTCCACTGGCCCGCCGCTTCCTGCAGGTGCGGGCCCACAGCAATGCCTTGGCCGCGCCGCTGAGCGAGGCCGACTGCCAGGTGCAATCGATGCCCGATGCAAGCCCCGTGAAGTGGCACCTGGCCCATGTCACCTGGTTCTTTGAGACCCTGGTGCTGGAGCGCTTCGAGCCCGATTTCGAGCCGCATCACCCGGCCTTCCGGGTGCTGTTCAACAGCTACTACAACGGCATCGGCCACCAGCACCCGCGCGCGCAACGGGGCCTGATCACGCGGCCGTCACTGGCCGAGGTGCAGGCCTACCGCCGCGCGGTCGATGACCGGATCCTGTTGCTGCTTCGAGAGCCCCCTGCGCGCCATGACGATGCAGCCGATCTGTACCGGCTGGTCGAACTGGGCCTGCAACACGAACAGCAGCACCAGGAGTTGCTGCTGACCGATGTCCTGCACCTGCTGTCGTGCAACCCCCTGTCCCCGGTCTACCGGCAACGCTGGCCGCTGGGCAGCGTCGCGCCGCTGGCTCTGGACTGGGTGCCGTTCGAGGCGGGCCTGGTCGAGACGGGTCATGGCGACGACGAAGCCTTCGCATTCGACAACGAATCCCCACGCCATCGCAGCTGGTTGCAGCCCTACGCACTGGCCAACCGGCTGGTGACCAACGGCGAGTGGCTCAACTTCATGGCCGACGGGGGCTATCGCGACCCGCGCTGGTGGCTGGCCGCGGGTTGGGAATGGTTGCAGGGCGGGCGCATCCTGGCGCCGATGCACTGGCGACAGCTCACTGACAGGCACGACACACCCTGGCAGTGCTTCACGCTGCACGGGCTGGTCGACGTTGACCCGCACACCCCGGTCACGCACATCAGCCTGTACGAGGCGGACGCATTTGCGCGGTGGACCGCAGCGCAGACCGGCCTGAAACTGCGGCTGGCCACCGAAGCCGAGTGGGAACATGCCGCCGCGCCCCTTGCCGCTGCAGGCATCGCTGCCGGCAACTTCCTGGAATCGCAGGCACTGCACCCGATGCCGGTAGCGTCCCATCCGACCGGGCCGCGTCCGCAGTTGACTCAGATGTTCGGCGACGTCTGGGAATGGACGAGCAGCAGCTACCTGCCCTACCCTGGCTACCAGGCGTGGAGTGGCGTGGTCGGCGAATACAACGGCAAGTTCATGGTCAACCAGACGGTGTTGCGCGGCGGATCTTGCGCCACACCCCGGCCGCATATTCGCGCGAGCTACCGAAACTTCTTTCCGGCGGACGCCCGCTGGCAGTTCACCGGCATGCGGCTGGCGCGTGACCTCTGAGAACCTGATCGTGGCCCGGTGGCTGCGCGCGCCATCCCGGGCCCCATTCCCACCCTGCACATGCAAGGCACGCCATGAGCAAGACACTTCCCCTCGCCCCTTCGTTCCTGCGCGTCCCGCCGCCCGGACAGTGCCATGCGGCGCACGAGCTGGCCGATGGTCTGCTGCAGCGCCATGCCACCGTGTCGCCCAAGTTCCTGTACGACAAGCTCGGCTCGATCCTGTTCGATGCCATCACCGAACTGCCCGAGTACTACCCCACCCGCACCGAGGCCGCCATCCTGGCCCGCCATCTGCCGGAGATCACCGCAGCGCTGCCGCCCGGCAGACCCCTGGTGGACCTGGGCGCTGGTGACTGCATCAAGGCTTCGCGCCTGCTGTTGCCGCTGCAAGTCTCTCGCTACCTGGCGATCGACATCTCGGAGGCCTATCTGCGACAGTCTCTGACGGCCCTGCAGGCACGTTTCCCGTCGGTGCCGATGGTGGGCGTGGGCATGGACTTCTCGCAGCATCTGGCGCTGCCACCCGGTCTGCTGACCGAGCCGGCCCTGCTGTTCTACCCCGGCTCGAGCATCGGCAACTTCGCGCCGGCCGAAGCCCTGACACTGCTGATGCAGGCGCAGCAGTTGTCGCAAGGCGCAGCGCTACTGATCGGCGTGGACCTGTTCAAGCCGGCCGCCATCCTGGAAGCCGCCTACGACGATGCCATCGGCGTGACGGCGGCATTCAACCTGAACCTGCTGCGCCATGTGAACCGGGTGCTTGGCAGCGACTTCCAGGTCCAGGGCTGGCGGCATCGTGCCATCTTCAACGCCATCGAATCGCGGGTGGAGATGCACCTGGAAGCGCAACACGATGTGCGCGTGTGCTGGGATGGCGGCCAGCGCGTCTTCGCCGCGGGTGAGCGCATCCACACCGAAAATTCCTACAAGTGGACACCTGGCGGCTTCGAGTCGCTGCTGCGAGACGCGGGTTGGCGCCAGGTGCGGCGCTGGGTCGATGACAACCATCATTTCGGCGTGTTTCTGGCGCAGGCCTGAGTCCACTCTCAATCGACAGACCGGGTCAATCGGGGCTGCCCTGAGGGGCAAGCCGACTGCCCGGCTTGCGCCGTTACGCGGATGCTGATTTCGGCCACCGTCAGCCTCGACCCTGGAGCGCGTCGAGGTTTCGCCAGGCTACGCCGCGGCCCGCAGCATCCTCTCGTAGTCCTTCTTGTACTGCTGAGCCAGGCGCAACTTGCGCGTGTCACTCAAGATCTTGCCCGAGACCTGGAAGAACTTCGTCTCTTCTTCTTTCAGATGGTGTCGCACCTTGTGCGCCAGTTCGCTGGCCTTGCTGCCCCAGGCCTGGCCCGCCGGCTCCAGCGCCTGAAGGTCCTCCACCAGTTCGTCCATCTCGTGGTGCTCGGCCAGCGCATGTCGAGCGCTGTTCAGGCCCATGTCGTGCATCAGCATCGGCACGTAGAGGTAACGTTCCTCCGCTGCGGCATGTGCAGCCAACTCCTTGCGCAGTTGGCGAAACACAGCGAGGCGCTTCGACGCATTCTTGGCCTGCGTGCGCACCATGCTGCTGCAAAGGTGCCGCTGCTTGGTGTGGCTGGCACGCAGTTCGTCGTAGATGTTGTTCATGGCACCTGCTCTTTGGTGTTGGCGACGCGGCGAGTGTGACTCAGCCCAATCATCGACCGCAGGCCGCGCCAAGCGGTCCGCCTTGCAAGCGCTGGCGGCGGCGCGGCGTTCAGCGGTTGCGGTGCCAGATCGCGGCGGTCAGCACGGTGGCGAATGCAACCCAGCCCAGGTACGGCACGCCCGCGCCGGCGGCCAGACCGTCGACGCGACGCGCCTGTGCCACGTAAGCCACTCCGCTGGCCACCATGCCCGCAGCCAGCACAGTGCTGGCCGGCAGGCTGCGGCGGCCGAAGAACATCGCACTCCAGCCGCCGATGAGCGCGACGTTGAGGCCCCACCAGCCCAGCGCCCAGTTGCGCGGTGGGCTGGCCGGCTGGCGCAGCAGCCGGTAGCCCCCAGCCGCCAGCGCGCTGTCGATCACCGTCCATGCCACCGGGATGGCGGCATCAGGCGGCTGGAAGGCGGGCTTGCGCAGCAGGCGATACCAGATGCCTGGGACGAAGCGATGCGGACCCCAACGGCGGCCAGCCAGCGCCGGCCAGATCAGGGCCGCGGACGCCAACGCGGCTGCGGTGCCGCGCGACACGACGCCCGCCGCTGGCCTGGACGCAACGGCAGTTGCAGAGTTGGCGGTGGGCGCAGGGGGCGCAGCCACGACGGAAGCCGCCCAGGCCTTTGCGTTGTCGACGGTGGCAGCCATGCCGATGCCCGCCTCAGGCCGTGCGCGCGAGGCGCGGCAACAGCACCACGGCGTATACCGCCGCAAGGCCCACGACAACGTAGACGATCCGTGACACCACGCTCATGTCGCCGAAGACCGCGGCCACGAGGTCGAAGTTGAACAGACCCACCAGCGCCCAGTTCAAGCCGCCGACGACAAGAAGCACCAGTGCAACGGTGGCGGGGACGGAAGAGCCCGGGGCGGCACGGATGGCATCGATATGGTCCATTGCAGAACTCCATGACAACGGGAAAGAGAAGCCCGAGGAGGGCAAGCTGCGTTCCCGGTGCAGATGCGCCGCCTGTCTGGCTTCAGCCCGCCAAGGCGCGCCCCCCGCTGGAGGGAACGGCCCATGCATCAGGGCACAAGGCTGGCGCCGGGTGTCAGCACGACTTTGCGGCAGCCGTCCTCCATGTTGTCGAACAGCGTGTAGCCGCGCACCGCGTCTTCCAGCCCGAGCTGGTGGCTGACGATGACGTCGGGGCGCAGGCACCCTTCGCCGATCATTTCCAGCAGCGCCGGCATGTGCTGCTGAACGTGCGTCTGGCCCATGCGAAAGCTCAGGCCCTTGTCGAATGCATCGCCGAACAGGAAGCCGTGGATGAAGCCCGAGTAAACGCCCGGCACGCTGACGACGCCGCCGCGCCGCGTCGCGGCGATGGCCTGGCGCAGCACCTGGCCGCTGCCGCCCTCGAGTTTCAGGTTCGTCATCACTGTCTCCAGCGTGCTGCCCTTGGCCTCGAAGCCGACGGCGTCGATGCTGGCGTCAACGCCGCGGAACTGCGTGTGCTCGATGATGAACTGCGCCGGGTCGTCGACCTGGCTGAAGTCGATGGGCTCGGCGCCGTAGGTGTCAGCGGCGAACTTCAGCCGATAGGGCTGCTCGTCGACGATGAAGATGCGAGCCGCGCTCAGCATGCGCGCACAGGCGGCAGCCATCAGTCCCACCGGGCCGGCGCCGAAGATGGCCACGGTGCTGCCCGGGCCGACCCCGGCATTCAACACCGCCTGGTAGCCGGTGGGCAGGATGTCGGACAGGAACAGCACCTGCGCGTCGCTCAGCGCGTCGGGGACCACCAGCGGGCCGGTGTTGGCCATCGGCACGCGCACGAACTCGGCTTGCCCGCCGGGCACACCGCCGTACAGGTGGGTGTAGCCGAACAGCGCCGCACCCGGGCGCAACGACTTCTTGTTCATGATCGCGCCGCGACCGTCATTGGTGCTTTCGCAGGCCGCAAACAGCGAACGTTCGCAGAAAAAGCAGGCGCCGCAGGCGATGACGAATGGGATGACGACACGGTCGCCTGCCTTGACACGTGTGACGGCGCTGCCCACCTCTTCAACCACGCCCATGAATTCGTGGCCGAGGATGTCGCCGGCTTCCATCCCGGGCACCTTGCCGCGGTAGAGGTGCAGGTCGGAGCCGCAGATGGCGGTTGCCGTCACGCGCAAGATGATGTCCTGGTCGTGCAGCAACTTGGGGTCTGGCACGGTCTCGACGCGGACATCCTTGGAGCCGTGATAGGTGAGTGCACGCATGGGTGTTCTTTCGGAAATGGAGGTTGAAAACGGGGGTTGAAAACCGGGATTGAGAACGCCGGGTTGCAGCTGGCGCGGCAACTGCGGTGCCTGCCGGCACTGATGTCCACAAAACGCCCACAAAACGCCGACTGGCGCCCACAAAACGCTCGAAAAACGCCCATAAAACCACCGCCGGGAATGCCGTTTGCTACCCCCAGTGACAGACAGGCGCGTGCCCGGTAACGACGGGGCTGAGGAGACCCGTAGCTGCGGCGGCCAGGGCGGCTGGCGCGGCTACGGGGTCAGCAGGGCGCCTCGCCGGTCCCGCCACTCGGCCCCGCCGGGGGTTCAACCTGCGCCGTGGAAGCGCAGGCGCTGCACGGCAAAGCCGCGGTCCTGCGCAAGTTGCACCAGCGCGGTCAGCCGGGGCTCGGCCAGGCGCGGCTGGCGCGACAGCAGCCACAGCGCGTCGCGACGCGGGCTGCCCAGCACTGCTTCGCTGTAGTCGTCGTCGATGTGCAGCAGCCACTGGTCCTGCCAGGCCCAAGGCAGCAGGTGCAGCCACTCGGGCCAGCGGGTGACCCTGAGCTCCGCGCCGCCTCTGCCTGGCACCGGATGCACCACGGCGTCGGTGGCAGCGTCGCTGGCCAGGTCGATGAGCCCGTCGCGGCGCAAGGTGTAATGCCAGCGCGGCGCTGTCGGTGGCGTTTGGGCCGCCTGATCCGCCTGATCCGGCTGATCCGCTTGCGCCGCTTGCGCCGCCGCACCAGCCGCCTCTGCCAATCCATGACCGGGCAGGCTGGCCACCACGTACCAGGTGCCGGCATATCGCGACAGGTCCACCACGGCCATGGTCTGCAACTTGGCGGCATGGCGTCGGGCCAGCAGGCTTTCGAGCATCGGCAAACCCAGCGCCATTACCGCGCTGGCGGTCGCGGGGCTGACGCGCGCGCGCCAGCCCTGCGGCAGCAGCGGCCAGGCCAAGCCCAGCAGACGCAACCACGACACCCCCGGCACGGCATGGGCGGCCACCCCCGGGCTTGGCGGGCCGACGGCCGCACCGGCGGGTTCCCGGCGGCCGCGCCACAGCGAATACAAACCGAAACCTGCCCCCGCCACCGCAGCCAGGCCAGCCAATGGCCACAGCAGCCGCGCCGGGCGCAGCGCAGCCTGCACCCGCCCCGTAATCTGGTGCGTGGTGCGGCGCAGGTTTTCCTCACGCAGGATCAGGCGCTGCTCGACGAGCAGGATGCGTGTGCCCAGGTCTGCATCGTCAGGCTTGGACGCTGCCACGCTGCGCGGCAGCGGTGCTTGGGATCGGCTCTGGCTCACTGAAGTACCTTCGAGCGGCTCGCTGCGGTCTTCGCCTTGCGGACGGCCAGGCGGGCTCATTGGGGTGCCGGCTCCGGGGGTGTCGGCTCCGGGGGTGTCGGGGGCTGGGTGGAAGGGCTGAACATGAGGTGGCGCCGCGTGGCGGAGAGCTTGAGTCTGGGCAGCAGGCGGCGCACGCGAGCCAGGGCGATGGCCGCAGCCAGCACGTTGAGCAACAGCGCCGCCAGCAAAGCCCACCCCAGCGGCAGCCCGAATGCCACCAGGGCGGTGACGATGCCGACCCACAGCACGATCCAGGCCGTGACGCCCAGAATGGCGACAACCACCACGAGCATGACGATTTGCAACAGCGCCAGGCCGGCACGTTGCAACTCGAGCGACAGCAACTCGACCCGGTCGTTCACCAGTCCGGGCAGATCTCGCCACAGCGACTGCAGCAAGGCCGGCAGGCCGTCCGGCGCCCGTCCTGGGTTGCCCGGGCTGGAACTGGCGGCGCCAGGGGCGGGGTCGGTGGCAGAGTCGACCAAGCGAGCCTCAGGAAGTCAGGCGGGCCAGCAACACGCCCACCGCCAGCGCCGTGACCACGGCGGCGACAGGGTGCTCGCGCACCGTCGTGCGCAGGCTGTCGGTCCACTCGTCGCCCAACTCACGCATGTCGCTGGTGCGTGAGTGCACGGCGTCGCCGGCCTTGCCGATGCCGTCCGAGAGGCGCTGCACGTGCGGCGCCGCACTCTCGGCCAGGCGGTCTACGGTCGCATGCGCACCGCGCACGACACGATCCAGCACCTCCAGGCCGCTGTTGGCGCCATCGGCGTCGATGCCTCTATTGGCACGGGCCTCACTGCTGTCGGCCGAGCCAGCGCTGCCCCTGGGGCCGTCCGCGACCGGGCTGGCACCGCTGTGCAGGGGGTCGCCTACGCCTTTGGCCGATGAGCGGCTGCTGTCTTCATGCGAAGGAAAAGGGGGTGTCGGGGAATTGACCATGTGCATGTCCTCTAAAGGGTAGATTCGGTGACTGGGGCAATCGGCATGCCGCAACGCCCTGCGGCAACCGGCATGCCGCAACGCCCTCGGTGCCCGAATCCCATCGGACCACGCCAACCTTGCCGTCACCGGCGGCCGAGTTTCATCGGCGCCCACACCGGGTCAGGCGCGACAGCTCCGATATGGCGCGCGGGTTCGCGGGCATCCTCGGTCGACGAGTGGTGGGCCACCGCGACGTCTGCGCCCTCGCTAGCGAACAACACCACGACCGCACGGCCGGCGCCGTTGTCGGCGCTCGTGCGCACCATTGGACAGCGGGCCGATCCGGCCTGCCGGTAAAAGTGACGGCAAAGCCCAGACGTCAAATGTTCAAGGCCCGTAGCTTGCATGCGTCGCTCCCGAAGCCTTCGACCTCGGACACGACCGGCAGTTGCTCGGCAAGTCGACGGCGTCGCGTGGGTTGGATCGCTTGGCGAGCCGCGCCCGCTTCGGTCACGTGCGCTCGGCCAGCAAGGTGAACTGGCCTCGGGCCAGCAGCGCATCGACCTGCCGGCGCAGCACAAAATGCACAGCAGCCTGACGCACCCGCCCATGCCTCACCCTTGTGTCATCGACATCGAAGCCTCCGGCTTCGGTCGTCACAGCTACCCGATCGAGGTGGGTTATGTGCTGCCCGACGGGCGCACGCGCTGCATGCTCATCCGCCCGCCTGACGGGTGGACACATTGGGACGAAGACGCGGCGCGTGTACACGGCATCACCCGCGCGGTGCTGATGTCGCACGGCAAGACTCCAGACCAGGCGGCCCGCCTGATCAATGCAGACCTGGCTGGGCTGACCGCTTATTGCGATGGCTGGGCGCACGACTACGCGTGGCTGGCGGCCCTGTTCGAAGAGGCGGGCCTGAGCCCGTCGTTCAAGCTCGAGTCGGTAAACCACCTGCTGGGTGACACGCAGCTGGCGCAACTGGACGACGAGCGCCGCGGCGCGCTGGCCGAGATGGGACTCAAGCGACACCGCGCCAGCAACGACGCCAAGGCCTTGCAACTGGCGCTGGACCGCGTGGTGGCAACTGCGGCTGGCCTCAGGGCTGGACCGGCGTCTTCAACTTCTCCTGATCCTGCAAGTGGCGCCACATGACCTTGCCCGAACCGCTCTTGGGCAGCGCGTCGACAAACTCCACCAGCTTGGGCACCTTGTAGGCTGCCATGTGCTGGCGCGCCCAGTCGGTGATGTCCTGCGGCCGCGCCGTGGCCTTGGCGTCGGCGCGCAGCACGACCACGGCTTTCACGGTCTCGCCCCGGTAGGCGTCCAGCGCGCCGATGATGCATGCCTCTTGCACCAGCGGGCACTTGAAGAGCAGCAGTTCCACCTCGCTGGGCCAGACCTTGAAGCCGCTGGCGTTGATCATGCGCTTCAGCCGGTCGGTGATGAAAAAGTAGCCTTCTTCGTCGCGGCGACCGAGGTCGCCGGTGCGAAAGAAGGACTTGCCATCGATTGTGATGAAGGCTTCCCCGGTGGCGCCGGGGTGGCCCCAGTAGCCCTTGAAGACCATCGGACCGTGGGTCACGATCTCGCCGGTTTCGCCCACCGGCAGTTCCTGCAGCGTGGCCGGGTCGATGATGCGGCTGTCGACACCGAAGAGCGGAATGCCCAGGCACTGCAGCTTGGCGCGCTCGGGCGGGTTGGCATGGCTGGGCGCGGCGGTTTCGGTAAGGCCATACCCTTCAGCGAAGGTGAGGCCGAACTCGGTCTGCAGCCGTTCGGCCACGGCGTGCGGCATGGCGGCGCCACCGCCCGACAGGTAGCGCAGGCTGGACAGGTCGAAGGACTTGTAGTTGGGGCTGCCGAAGAGGTCGATGATCATGGTCGGGATGCAGGTCCAGTGCGTCACCCGATGGCGAGAAATCAGTCGCCCGGCCAGTTCACGGTCCCAGCGCGGCATCAGCACCACGGTGCTGCCCATGTAGACCGGCAGCAGCACGCCGTACAACATGCCGGTGATGTGGAACATCGGCACCACGCCCAGGCTCACCGCCTCGGCACTGCCATGGCCCCACAGCGCACTGCCCACGATGTTGGGCATCAGCGTGCGGTGCGTGTGCACGCAGCCCTTGGGCAAGCCGGTGGTGCCTGAGGTGTAGGGCAGCAAAGCCATGTCATCGGGCTGCGCGGCGTGCGGGCCGGGCCTGTGGCCAGCGGTCATGGCATCCAGCCAGCGCACGCTGCCGGCGGGCAACGGTGGGTCGGCCATCAGCCAGTCCAGCAGGGCAGCGGAAGGCGACTCTTGTGCGTCCAGCGCGGCTGGCATCGCGTCGGCCAGGCGCGTGGCGCAGATGTGGTGCAAGCGCTGTGCCGCGGGCAGTTGCTGGTTGGCCTGGTGCACCACGGCGGCCAGGTCGGCGGTCGTCAGCACCACACGCGCCTGGGGGTCGGTGATGTAGTGGCCAAACTCATCGGCACGGTTCATCGGATTCACCGGCACCACCACCGCGTTGGCCCGCTGCACCGCATAGAAAGCCACCACAAACTGCGGGCAGTTCTGCATGAACAGCAGGACACGATCACCCTGGGCCACACCATGGGCCTGCAGCCACCCGGCCAGCGCTTCGGCCTGCTGGTGCAACTGGCGGAATGTCAGCGGCTGGCCGAAAAACAGGTAGGCGGCCTTGTCGGGGTAGCGGCGGGCGCTGACCTCCAGGTTGAACCAGAGCGAGGTTTCGGGCAGCAACAGTTCCAGCGGCAGGCGCGCGGGCCAGACGCCGGGCGCTTCGGTGCTGGCACGGGTGTAAGGGGCCGTCTTCGATTCGGGTATCAAGGGCAAAGAGATGGCCAAGGCGGGCTCCGTGAGATGCATGCCCAGGGTGTACCGGCTGCGGCGCGCGGCGTCATCCAGCCTTTCCCGCACTGCGGGAGTGCGGGGTGTCGCATGCGCGACGCTGGCGTCGGCAGATGGCGGCTGCCCAGGCCGGAACGGCCGAAACTGCTGAAAAGGCCGAAACGGCCGAACCCATTTTTCTCTGCCGCTACGGCTTCCAGCGCAGGCAGGACGGGTGGCTGGCAAATTCCGATCGACCGCATTCGCGTTCCATGCACACCAGGTAACGCACGCCGTCCCTGGATCCGCATGCCGGTCCGGGCCCGGTGGGCACGGGTTCAGCGGCCGGTGGCGCCGCCGCGAGCGCCCGGGCCGGAGCCTGGGTCTCGGCGCGTGGGCGCACGGGCTCTGCAGGTCTGGTGGAGCTGGCACGTGCCGGCGCAGGCTTGTCTGCTGCACCCGCCCTTGCCGGAGCTTCGACACGCCGCGCAGGACCGGCAGGCGGCAGCACAACGGTTTGCACGGCCGACTCAGCTGCAGCCGGTGATGCAGCGGCCGGAACGGTCACGCCAGCGGCTGCCGACGCAGCCAAGGCTGCCGCGGTCGATGCGCCTGCAGCGGCTGCGCTGGCGCCATCGGCCGCTGCCGCCAGCGCGGGCACTGAAGCCGCTGCAACCGCTGAAGGCAAGGCCACAGCAGAAGCGGCCGTGCCCGCGGTGGCCGCAGCCGGCGTGGGCAGGGCCGCAGGAAGCGCAGGTGCTTCTGTCTGGGGCCAGAACGTCACCGCCGCCGCCACGGCTGCTACCGCCAGCAGGCCCAGCATCAGTGGCAACTTGGACTGCTGGCCCTGAGCCCCCGCCGAACCATTGGCAGACGAGCCGCCCTCACCAGGCGGCTTGCTGTCGGCCACGATGTCCAGGTGCTCCGACTCTGCAGTCGGCCCCACGCCCCTGCGCACCACGGTGGTGGTGTCCGTCGGCTTGGAACGTCCACCCGTGATCGACGCGGCACGCTCGGGTTCGAGCCAGACGTGTTCGGTGACACCCCCCGCAGGCACCGTGTGCGAGATCAACTGCGTGGCCTGGTCGCCCACGTCCAGGTCGATGAGCGGGTCGTCAGCGTGCGGCGGCAACACGCCGGTGCGTTCCCAGCGCAGCGTGGCGCCTTCGGCGGGCCTGTGCACTGGCGGCGGCGCGTGACCTTCCAGCACATGGCGCAGTTCGGCCGCGCTTTGCGGTCTGTCGATGGGGCGAGGGCACAACATCCAGTCGATGGTGTGCAAAAAGGCCTCGCCGCAACCGGGCAGCTGATCGACGGTCAGGCTGGAAGCTTCGTCATGCACGGTGCGCGCCGTGGCCGGCGGCGGTGGGCGACCCAGCAGCATGTAGTGCAGCGTGGCCCCCAGGGCATAGAAGTCGGTCCAGGGGCCCTGCCTCACCGAACCGGCCTCGCCGTACTGTTCGATCGGCGCGTAGGCCGGTTTCAAGATCGCCGTCAGCGCCTGGCTCTTGTCGCTGAGCACCCGTCGCGCGGCGCCAAAGTCCAGCAGCACCGGGCGGCCGTCGGGTTCGATCTGGATGTTGTCGGGTGCGATGTCGCGGTGATAGACACCTTCGCTGTGCAGCCGTTCGATGGCGCCCAGCAGCGGCATCAGCACCCTGCGCATCCAGGCTTCGTCGGGTGCGCCACTCATCTCGGCGCGGATCTCTTTCAGCGTGCGCCCGCGCAGCACCGGCATGGCCATGTAGGCGGTGCCGTTGGCTTCCCAGAAGCGGTGCACCTTCAGCAGCGACGGGTGGTCGAAGCGCGCCAGCAGCTTGGCTTCATTGACGAAGGAGCGCAGGCCCAGCGCAAAACTCTCGGCATCGGAATGCGAGCGCAGCGAGACGTGCATGGTTTCTGTGCGGCCGGCCAGTGACGCGGGCATGTATTCCTTGACGGCCACTTCGCGTTCAAGGGCATGATCGAAGGCCAGGTACACGATGCCAAAGCCACCCACGCCCAAGAGGCTGAGCAACTCGAACTCCCCCAGGCGCGTGCCCGGTGGCAAGGCGCTCGGGGTGTCAGTGTGAAAAGGAGAGGCGCCGGACGACATGGATCAAAGAGCTTACCAGGGAAGATTCGCTTGGAAACCCGCAATCGGATGGGCGCGAGCGGCACTCACGAAGGCCGTGCAGCCTCCCCAAGCCCTGCCGCGGCCCATGCCCGGTAGCGCCGGCGGTCGATGAGCCAGGCCGGCCCGCTGTGGCAGTACAAAAGCTTCATCCGCCTGTGGTTCGCGCGACTCGCATCGGTGGCCGCCGGGCAGACCCTGTTTGCCGTGCTGCTGGGCGGTGCGACGGCCTTGCTGCCCATGTTTGCCAAGAACATCCTCTTTGTCGGGCCGCTGAGGCTGGGCCTGTTGCGCGGCGCGCCGGCGATCGGCGCGCTGGCGATGTCGCTGGTGCTCACACGATGGCCCGTGCGGCGGCGCACCGGGCGCCTGCAACCAGCTGGGTGAATTTGAGTCCGGGGCCACCGCCGCGTGGCTGGGCCCGGTGGGGTCGGTGGTGCTCGGGGGGGTGGGCGTGTTGCTGGTGGCCATGGCCTGGCCGCGCCTGTACCCGGCGCTGGCCCGACGCGACGCACTGCTCCCAGGCGGCACGGGTCGGCCCGGTCCTGCGGACTGAGTCGAGGCACAAGCCTGGAACGCATGCGGGGCAGATGAGACACGCTGTCACTCATCCACGTTTGATTTCGGCTCGCACGCGGGCCTGGCGGCCGCGTGCCTTCCACTGCTGCACCTGCGCCTTGCGCTGCAGCGCGGTCAGGCTGTCGCGGCTGGCTTCGCGCTGCAGCTTGTTGTAGTTTTTCAGGCGCTCGGGCGGCACCTGTTGTCGCACTGCGCAGCCCGGCTCGTCCTGGTGGCGGCAGTCGCGGAACCGGCACTGGCCGGCCAGCTGCGCAATGTCGCTGAAGGCGACGCCCAGTTCGCTGGCTTCGCCGTCCAGCCGCAGCGTGCGCAGGCCCGGTGTGTCGATGATGCAAGCGCCCTGCGGTGTCGCATGCAGGCTGCGCGCCGTGGTGGTGTGGCGGCCCCGGTTGTCGCCGCTGCGGTTGGCGCCCGTGACGGCCACCGCGCTGTCCATCAGCGTGTTGGTGAGCGTGCTCTTGCCGGTGCCGCTGGAGCCCAGCAGCACCAGCGTCTGACCCCGCTGCAACCATGGCGCCAGCGCCTGCCGTGTGTCGCCGGCCAGCGCGTTGACGGCCACAACGGCGGCTTCGGGCGGCAGCAGCGCCTGCACCTGCGCCACACGTGTTGCGGTGTCATTGCACAGGTCAGCCTTGGTCAGCACCACCAGCGGCATCACACGCGCCATCTGCACCAGGGCCACAAAACGCTCCAGCCGGCGCAGGCTGAAATCGTGGTCCAGGCCCATCACCAGCAAGGCGGTATCGACATTGCTGACGATGACCGCACGCGTGACCTTGTCGCGACCGTCGTGCAGGCGGCGCGCCAGCTGGTTGACGGGTGGCACTCGTTCGTGCGCCCACCACTCAGCCAGTTCATTGCGCTGGGCCAGCACCCAGTCGCCCACGGCGATGGCTTCGCCGTCGGCGGCCAACATGGCGCGCAGTGCCGGCAACAGGCGGGCCGGGTGTTCGGTGATGCCGTCGTGCAGGCTGATGCCTTCACGCTGCACTTCGGTCACCCGCATCAGTGCGGGCTCGGTGCAGAGGTGGCGCAGGGCCACCAGTTCCTGGATCACGGCGGGCGTGAGGCCAATGCTGCGCAGACGTTCGAATGACTGTGAGTCGATCATGGGTGTTCCGGACAAGACGAACCATCGCGGCGCAGATGCAGCCGCAGATGCAATGAGACACGCCAAAGCGGGTGGCTTCGGCAGCTTCAGGGGATGGGGGTCTGTCGGCCGCGACGGTCAGTCACGGCGGCTCGGAACAGGTGTCAGCGGTGGGCTGACGGAGCAGGCGGGAGCCCGCTTATCCGAGTTGCAGTGCCAGGCGCGCGCAGGCCGACAAGAGGGTGGTATCCGTGGTCTTCATGGCGGGCCTCCTGCAGGTGCGGGTTGATGGAGTGCGCAATGTGCGCTCGAGCCGGCGTGGCGTCAAGCGGGTGGTATCCACAATCAGGCCGACGAACTGGGGGTTTGTCGCGGATCGCCAACATGCGCCTGCAAGCATGTCCACAAGCGTGCACGGCCGCGCGACAGGCGGGCCGCACAACACAGGCGATATGCTGCCCGCCGATGGATGCCCTGAACGTGCTGCACGCCGATGACGAGCTGCTGGTGGTGGACAAACCCGCCGGCCTGCTTTCGGTGCCGGGCCGGGGTGAAGGCGAGCAGAACAACCTGACGGTGCAGTTGCGCAGGCGGTTTGCCGATGCGCTGGTGGTGCACCGGCTCGACCAGGCGACATCGGGCCTGATGCTCTTTGCGCGCAACACACAAGCGCACCGCCAGCTGAGCATGGCCTTCGAAGCGCGTCAGGTGCACAAGCGTTATGTCGCTGTCGTGCATGGTTGTCTGGCTGGCAACGCCGGCACCATCGAAGCCCCGCTCATGGCCGACTGGCCCAATCGGCCGCGACAGAAGGTGAACCTCGAATTTGGCAAGCCAGCCCTCACCCATTGGCGTGTGCTCGAGCGTCTGGCGCATACCACGTGGCTCGAACTGGAGCCCGTCACCGGCCGCTCGCACCAGTTGCGTGTGCACCTGTTGTCCATTGGCCACCCCATCGTGGGCGACACGCTGTACGCCGAAGGCCGGCCTGCGCATCCTCGCCTGCGGCTGCACGCGACCCAACTGCGTTTTGTGCATCCAGCGACGGCGACGCAGATGGACTTCGAAAGCCCGCCACCCTTTTAGACGCCGCTACAGTCGGCTGCTACTTCCCTCAAGCCATTCAGATCAAGGAACAAAACCCATGCACCTGAGCATCATCACTGGCGCTTCGCGCGGCCTGGGTCGCGCCGTCGCCGAACTGCTGCTGGCGCGCGGCCATCACGTGCTGGCCTTGTCGCGGCAGGCGGCCGACATGGCTGTGCCACCGGGCGGCCAGCTCACCCCTTGGTCGGTGGACCTGGCTGACGCGGCGCCGGTGGCCGAACGCCTGGCGCAGTGGCTGGCGGCGCTGGACAGCAGCCGCATCTTGTCGGCCACGCTGATCAACAACGCGGGCGTGGTGTCGCAGCCAGCGCCGCTGTCGGCAGGCGACCCAGGCGAGCTCGTCAATGCACTGCGTGTGGGGCTCGAAGCGCCCATGTTGCTGACCGCCGCCTTCCTGCGCGCCACGGCCAGCTGGAAGGCGCCACGCAAGGTGCTGCTGGTGTCGTCGGGCCTGGGCCGGCGCGCCATGGCGGGCAGCGCGTCCTACTGCGCGGCCAAGGCCGGCATGGATCATCTGGCGCGCGCCGTGGCGCTGGAAGAAGCGGCCAAGCCCAGCGGTGCACGCATCGTCTCGCTGGCGCCGGGTGTCATCGACACGGACATGCAGCTGCAGTTGCGCAGCGCCGATGCCCAGCTGTTCCCGGCGCGCGAGATGTTTGCCGGTCTCAAGTCCGGCGGTCAGCTGGACAGCCCGGCCACGGCGGCCACCAAGCTGCTGAACTACCTGGACCGTGCGGACTTCGGCAGCCAGCCCGTCGGCGATGTGCGTGACGCCTGAAGTGAGCGCACGTGCCGCCGAGCTGATCGCCAGCCTGCAACTGCTGCCCCACCCCGAAGGCGGCTGGTACCGCGAGTTGTTCCGCTCGCCGCATGCGGTGCAGCCCACGGACGGCAGGCCCTCCCGATCGGCGCTGACCACGATCGACTTTGTGCTGCAACGCGGCCAGTTCAGCGCCTGGCACCGTGTGCGCTCAGACGAGGTGTGGCACCTGCTGGAAGGCGAAGGCCTCGATCTGTGGCTGCTGCCACCGCAAGGCGGGCCTTTGCAGCAGATGCGTCTGTCGGCGACCACCGTCCGCCGCCACGTGGTGCCGGCCGACTGGTGGCAGGCCGCAGAACCGGTGCATGCCTTCGCCTACGTCGGTGCCACCGTCGGCCCGGGTTTCGACTTTGCCGATTTCACCTTTGGCCGCCAAAGCACCCAGTTGCAGTCCGACCTGCAGCAACACGCGCCAAGTTTGCAGCGGCTGCTGTAGTCGGGCGGCGCGAATGCGCCGATCCACAGCTCAGGTGGCCAGCCAGGCGGCCAGGTCGGCCTTCATCTGCACCAGATCGGCCTGGCGTGTGTACATCATGTGGCCAGCGTCGTAGTAGCGGTGCTGCACCCTTGCCATCACGTCGGCCGGCACATTGAGCTGCGCCAGGCTCCAGTCGCTGGCGCTGTAGGGCGTGCCCAGGTCATAGCGGCCACTGGCAGCCAGCACCTTCAGGTTGCTGTTGCGGCGCAGGGCCATCGCCAGGTCGGGGCTGGTCGAGGTGAAACCCATTCGGCTGCTGTCGCCGCGGTTCCAGTTCCAGCCGCGGTTGACGTCGCGTGCCAGCACCTCATAGCGCTGTTCGAAGGCCAGGCCCAGTTGTTCGCTGAAGTAGCCCATCGCGGCCATGGTGTACGGCGCGGCGATGGCCTCGATGCCGGGGTCAAATTCCCACTCGCGGCCGCGGCTCGCGGCCATGGGACCGGTCGAGCGTCCTTCCAGCCGGCCGACGATCAGACCCTTGTGGCGCAGCGCCTCGAAGAAGTAGGTGTGGTCGGCAATGCGCAGATTCTTTTCTTCAACCAGTTCGCGCGACAGGCCCGTGAGTTCTGCAATGCGTTTGGCAGCGCGGCCGCGCTGCTTGTCGGTCAGGCGGGACCCGGCCTGCAGCACGGCGGCGTAGTCCTCTTGCACGTAGGCCTCGGCAGCCGCACGCGCGGCTGCGGGCGAGGCGGCCTGCGGCCCTTGAAGAAGGCCGTGGTACTGCGCGACGTTGGCGAACGCAGGCAGGAACAGCGCATAGGGCAAGTCGTTGGCCGGCGCAAAGACGATGCTCTGCAGGTCCATGGCGCAGGACACCAGGATCAGGCCGGACAGCACCACACCCAGGTCCTGCAGCTTGTTGGCCAAGCCGGCGCCGCGTGTGGTGCCATAACTTTCACCGGCCAGGTAAACGGGCGAGCCCCAGCGTTTGTGCCGGGTGAGCCACAGCCGCATGACTTCGGCCAGGGCGTCGATATCGCCGTCCACCGACAGCATCTTCTTGCGCGCCGCGTCGTTGGCGGTGTGCGACCAGCCGGTGTGCGGCGGGTCAATGAAGATCAGGTCGAAGTGCTCGAACCAGCTGTGCGGATTGTCTTCCACGCCATAGGGCGCCTGCGGCATGCTGCCGTCGTCGGGCACCACCACCCGCTTGGGTCCCAGCGCACCCAGGTGCAGCCAGATCGAGGCCGAGCCGGGGCCGCCGTTGAATGCAAAACACACGGGCCGATGCGCGGCGCCTGCACCCTTGAGCTGGTAGGCCGTGGTCATGATGACGGCCTCGGGCTCGCCCAGGCCGCCGGGCGCCACGGGCACAAATGCGGCCTGCACGTCGTAGTCGAACTTGCGGCCGCCCAATGTCACGCTGCCTGTGCTGTGCGCAGCGGGCGTGGCCAGCAGCTTGTCGAAGCGCTCTTTGAGCTGCTTGGCGGCGTCGGTGTCGGGACTTGCTGGGGCTGCGGCGTCGGCCATCGTGATCTTTCGAAAACCAAAGCCCTGAACGTTACCGCAGCGATGCGTTCAAGCCACCGCGAGAAAGTCCGCGTAGCGTGCCAGGTCCACGTTGCCACCACTGACGATCACGCCCACGCGCTGGCCGCGGGCATGCACAACCCCTTCCAGCATGGCAGCCGCTGCCAGGCAGCCAGTGGGTTCGACGACCATCTTCATGCGTTCGGCGAAAAAACGCATGGCGTGCACGAGTTGCGCGTCGCTCACCGTCACGATGCCCTGCACCAATTGCTGGATGACCGCAAAGGTGAGCGTGCCGCTGTGCTGCGTCTGCGCGCCGTCGGCAATGGTCTTGGGCGTGTCGATATGCACGATCTCGCCGCGTGCCAAGCTCTGCTGGGTGTCGTTGCCGGCTTCAGGCTCCACACCGATGACCTGGATGCCGGGGCTCAGGTGGTGGGCCGCCACGGCGCAACCCGAGATCAGCCCGCCGCCGCCCACGCACACCAGCAGCAGGTCCAGCGGGCCGGTTTCTGCCAGCAGTTCGGCCGCCGCAGTGCCCTGCCCCGCCATCACGTGCGGGTGGTCGTAAGGCGGGATCAGCGTCATGCCGCGTTCTGCCGCCAGCTGCCGGCCGATGGCCTCGCGGTCTTGCGTGTAGCGGTCGAACAGCACCACTTCACTGCCCGGCTGGCCATGTTGGTATTCGCGCGTGGCCGCCAGCTTGGCAGCCGGCGAATCGACCGGCATCACGATCACAGACGGCATGCCCAGCAGCCTGGCCGACAGCGCAATGGCCTGCGCGTGGTTGCCCGAGGAAAAGGCGATCACGCCGCCGCGGCGTTGCTCGGGCGTGAACTGTGCCAATGCGTTGTAGGCGCCGCGGAACTTGAAAGCGCCCATGCGCTGGAAGTTCTCGCACTTGAAGAAGACCTGGGCGCCGGTGCGCACATCGGCCGTGTGCGAGGTGAGCACCGGCGTGCGGTGCGCAACGCCTTGCAAGCGCTGCGCGGCGGCTTCGATGTCGGCAGGGGTGATGGCCAGCGCTTGCATGTCGGCAGCTTCCTTCAGATGGAGTTGGGCCCCTGGAAGCCGCCTTGTCGAAAGGTCAGCACCAGGGTGTCGCGCCAGCTCGGCAAGGCCGGGTCCAGCGGCTGTATGGGGGTGGATTCGTGAATCACACGTTCGTCGTCCAGCAGCAGGGTGCTCCACGGCTCAAGCAAGGTGAAGCGCACGCCTTGCGGGCCCTGCGCGTCGAAAACACGTGTCTCGCCACCCTTGACGTTGCCGCGACCGACAAAGACCACGGCCACCAGATCGACACCGTCGCGGTGTGCACCTTCGGGCGTGGGCCGGCCAATGCCGTCGGTGGCGTCGATGCGGAAAGGATGGGCTTCGACAAACCACGGTGCCGCTACGCGCAAACCGCTGGCGACACCCGCCAGCCCCACGAGCAGGTGCTGCCAGGCCCCGTCGGCCACCAGCCTGTCGGGCAGCGGTTCGAAGTGCCGTTCGATGCCGCCGTGCAGGGCGTTGTATTCCAACGGCTGCCAGTGTGGCCGCCGCGCCACAGCTTGGCAGATGTTGCCTTCAACGACAAAACAGCCGTGGCGGCGGCGCCGGTAGCGGCCGCCGTCACGCAGATGCCGGTCGGGCGGCAGGTCTTGCCACAGCGGTTCCCAGGCCCTGAAATTGCCCGCATTCACCTGGGCAATCTCGGACAAGGTGGCACTGCTCAACACGGCCCAACCGCTGCTGGCCAGTTGCAATTGCAAGTCGGCCCTGGCGGTCAATGGGGGTGGCGGATTCATCCTGTGATGTGAAATTCGGCGACTTCGGACCCCGGATTCTGGGGGAGACCCTCCAATCAGGTGTCCACGACCAGCGCCCCACTGCCGTTAAGGTGTGATGGTGCAGTCATCCCGTCATCTCTTGGAACCGACCGAAAGCGACCCCGCCGTGCTGCCGCTGGTACAAATCATCGAGCTCAAGTGGCTGCTGGCAGGTGAAGGCATACGCCTGCATGTGGAACGCTTGCAGAACGACACCGAATACGCCCGCCGCGCCCTGGATGAAGCGGCCGCTTCGGCCAGCCCGGCGCTCAGGGCGCTGGCGTTGCGCTTGCGCAGCCGTTTGATACCAGCCTGATCGCGGCCTGAGGCAGTCTCGAAGCCCGCCCGAACCCAGCCAGATTGACAGCCAGCCCGATACCCGACGCGCACGGGGCGGCGTAGGATTGTTCTCGCGGCTGTGAGACGAGCCGCCGAGACAAGAAGGGGCTGCCATGATCCCGTCCACCCATCCCAGCTCGGCCTGGGCACGATGTTCAGCCGCGCTGTCCACATGGATCCTGGCGTTGACCACGTTTGGCGCCCTGTCCGCCTGCAGCACCCCAGGCCTGGCCCCGGTGCCCAGGAGCCTGATGCACGACGAGTTGTTTGCGCCGCCTGCGCATGCACCCGAAACGGCCTCGGTGTTCACGCTGAGCCCGGCCATGCTGGCCTATGCCAACACCGAACTGGCCGCCGTAGCGCGCATGCCCGACCCGCGCCAGGCCTTGATCGATGCGCTGTACCAGAAGGGCCGGCTGCGGCTGGACTACGACAGCACCTACACGCGCAACGCCGCGCAGGCTTTTGATGCTCGCGCCGGCAACTGCCTGTCGCTGGTCATCATGACGGCCAGCTTTGCCAAGCACCTGAACCTGCCAGTGCAGTACCAGGCAGTGCTGTCCGACGACTTCTACACCCAGAGCGGCACGCTGCTGATGGCCAGCGGCCACGTCAACATGGTGCTGGCGCCGCCCTTGGCACGCCAGGTGATCGGCCGCCACGACCAGGTGAGCTACACAGTCGACTTCCTGCCGCAGGACGACCTGCGCGGCCAGGTCACCCGGCATCTGGACGAACGCACGATCGTGGCCATGTACCTGAACAACCGCGCCGCCGAACTGCTTGGCGCAGGCCGGCCCACCGACGCCTACTGGTTCGCGCGCGCCGCTTTGTTGCACGACCCGGCCTTTCATCCTGCGGCCAACACGCTGGGGGTGGTCTACGCCCGAGCCGGACATCCGCATCTGGCCGAAGCGGCCTACCGCATCGCCTGGGCCGCCGACCCCTTGTCTTCCAGTGCCTTGAGCAACCTGTCCAAGCTGTTGCAGCAGCAGGGCCGCGACGCCGAAGCGGCGCCGTTGGCGGCGCGACTGGTGCAAATGCAGCCCAACCCGCCGTTTCACCACTTCAGGCAGGGCCAGGCGGCGATGCAAAGTGGTGATTTCGACCGCGCCAGCGAGCACTTCAGGCGCGAACTGCGCTTGCAGCCTTTCCAGGACGAGGTGCACTTCTGGGCTGCTCAGGCGGCGCTGAAACTGGGCGACAGGCCCAAGGCCATGCGGCACCTGCAGCGCGCCTGGGACTTCAGCCGCACCCGGGGCATGCAAGAGCGCTACAGCGCCAAGCTGGAACACCTGCGCAGCGGCGTCCGGGTGCAGTAGAGGGCATCTGCCATTTCAGCCGCATCCACGGCAATGGCCCGCGCCCGCTGCGGGCCCTGTGCGCGTGGCACAGTCCTTCTTTACCTTGCAGCCGCTCGGCAAGGCCCGAACGTGAAGAAACGCGCTCCACCAGGGGGCTGGCTGCGGTTAGCCTCCGACCCCGATGAAAACCGAAACCAAACCCAATCCGCTGGTCGAGATCGCCATCACGATCATCGTGCCCGCCGTCATCCTCATGAAGTTCAGCGGGGCCGACAGCCTGGGGCCCTTGCGCGCGCTGATGCTGGGTCTGGCCTTTCCGCTGGGCTGGGGCCTGTGGGACGGCTACCGGCGCCGCAAGCTCAGTTGGCTGGCGGTGCTGGGGGTGGTGAGCACCTTGCTCACCGGTGGCATCGGCCTGTTGGCGCTGGACGCCAAGTGGCTGGCGGTGAAAGAAGCCGCGGTGCCCTCGCTGATCGGCGTGGTAATCCTGGGCTCGATCTGGACGCAGAACCCGCTGATCCGGTTGCTGGTGTTCAACGCCAGCCTCTTTGATGTCGACCGGGTCAGCCAGGCACTGCTGGCCAAAGGCAACGCCCACCTGTTTGACCAGCGCCTGCGCCAGGGCACTGCGCTGCTGGCCGGCACCTTCTTCTTCTCGGCCGTCGCCAACTACATCCTGGCGCGGTGGGTGGTCACCAGCCCGGCCGGCACCGAGGCTTTCAACCAGGAACTGGGGCGTTTGACGCTCCTGAGCTATCCCATCATCGCCATCCCGTCCATGGTCATGATGATGGCCCTGTTGTGGTGGCTGGCCAAACAGGCCAAGGTGCTGACGGGCCTGGACATGGGCGATATGCTGCACGCGGCTTGAAGGCCACCGAAGGCCGGTCACCTCCCCCTAGAATGAGGGGGTGAAGACCGAACTTGGCCCACCGCACGCTCGATCGGCCCACCCTGGCGCCTTGGCCGCTGAGGCAAACACCGTGGCCGGACGTCGGTGGCTCCTGAAAGCCGGATTTGCCGCGCTGTCGGTTACAGCCGGTCTGGGGGCAGGGCCAGCGCGCGCACTCGACCGGCCTGCAGGCGTCGTGGTGCTGACCCTCACCGGCAGCCTGCGCAGAGCCAACGACGCAGGTCGCGCGCTGTTTGACATGGCCATGCTGGAAGCCCTGCCCCAGATCAGCCATGCCACGCGCACGCCCTGGTACGCCCAGAGCCGGCGCTTCACTGGCCCCCTGCTGCGCGACGTGCTGGCTGCCGCTGGCGCCCACGGCACCAAGCTTCGGCTGTCGGCCCTGAACGACTACCAGGTGGACATGCCGATGGACGATGCGCAGCGCCACGACGTGATCGTGGCCCGCCTGTTGGACGACAAGCCGCTGGCCGTGCGCGACAAGGGCCCCTTGTTCGTGATCTACCCCTTTGACGCGCGACCCGAGCTGCGCAGCGCGGTGTACTACGGCCGTTCGGCGTGGCAGCTGCGCTCGATCGAGGTGCTGTGAACCTGAAAGGCCGCACCCGGCCCGGCTTCAGTTGGCTGGGGCTCATCGGGTTTGGCCTGCTGCTGGCCTTGCTGGGTGTCGCGCTGGTGCAGGCGCGCCAGTTTCAGTTGCTGCAACAGGCGGTGCGATCAGGCGACGACTTCGCCGTACTCAGCATCTACCAAGTCGAGATCGAGTACCTGCGACTTCGCGAAAGCTGGCGCCGCAATAGTGCTCCCAACGCGCCCAGCGCCGAGGCGCCACTGGACGAGTTGAAGCTGCGCTACGACATCTGGGTCAGCCGGATTGCGCTGCTGGACGGCCCGCGACCACGGCGCCTGATTGACGAGAACCCCAACTACACCAGCACCGTGCTCGACATGCAGCGCTTCGTTGCGCTGGCCGACACCGCCTTGGGCACACAAGCACAGCAGCCCGTGACGGCCGACTTCCTGGCCTCACGCCTGCCCAGCCTGGACGCGCTGGGCCCGGCGATCCACGCCTTGTCGCTGGGCGCCGCGCACAGCCTGGCCGAGCAGAACGAGCAGCGCAACCTGGCCGTGCGGCAGCAAAACCAGCTGGGCCTGGGGCTCACGGTCTTCATGTCCATCCTGACGCTGGCATTCGCCTTCATCGCCCTGCGCCAGGTGCGTCAGCTGCGCCAGCGCCGCGTGGTACTTGAAGAGCTGGCCAGCAGTCTCAGCGAGGCGCGGCACGAGGCCGAAGGCGCCAGCCAGGCCAAGAGCGCCTTCCTGGCCAACATGAGTCACGAGATCCGCACGCCCTTTCACGGCTTGATGGGCATGTTGTCGCTGCTGCGCGAGACCGGGCTCAACCCGCGCCAGATCGACTACCTGCGCACCGCCACCGAGTCGGCCGATCACCTGCTGGCCATCCTGAACGACATCCTGGACATGTCGAAACTGGAAAGCGGGCGCCTCACGCTCAACCCGGTGCCGGTGGACCTGCGATCGCTCTTGCGCGACGTTGAGTCTTTGATGCGCCCGCAGGCCGGCGCCAAAGGCCTGGCCCTGCACCTGGATGCCGACCCGGCGGTGCCCGAGCGCGTGATGGCCGACGCCACACGCCTGAAGCAAATCCTGTTCAACCTGCTGTCCAACGCCATCAAGTTCTCGGACCGTGGCGCGGTGCTGTTGCACGTTCGGGTGCGAGAAGGGGCCGATGCCAGACCCGAGTTGGAGTTTGCCGTCATCGACACCGGCATCGGCATGGACGCGGCCACGCTGGCGCAGATATTCAACCGCTTTGCGCAAGGCGACAACTCGCGCTCACGGCGGCATGGCGGCACGGGCCTGGGCCTGGAAATCTCGCGCAATCTGGCGCGGCTGATGCACGGCGACCTCAGCGTCACCAGCCGCCCCGGCGAAGGCAGCAGCTTCGCGCTGCGCCTGCCGCTGACAGCCGTGCTGGATGCGGCGGCCGGCAAAGGTGCAACGGAGCCAGCCACGCCGTCCACATCACGGCCGCTGCGGGTGCTGGTGGCCGAAGACCATCCGGTCAACCGGCAGTACATCTCGGCGCTGCTGGACAACCTGGGACACAAGGCCCACTTTGCCGCCAACGGCCTGGAGGCCGTGGACGCCGCGCGACAGATGGCCTTCGACCTGGTGCTGATGGACCTGCACATGCCGCTGATGGACGGCGTAGCTGCCACCCGCGCCATCCGCGCCTTGCCAGAAGCTGCCCGGTCCACCGTGCCCATCGTGGCCATGACCGCCGACGCTTTCGAAGAAACGCGCGACCGCTGCATGGTCGCCGGCATGAACGACTTCCTGACCAAGCCCGTCAGCCCGCAGAAACTGGCCACGCTGCTGCGGCAGCTGTTCGGCCGTGAATCCGGCGCGGTGCCGTTCGGTGAGCCGCTGCCCAGCGACACCGCGCCGCCGCCTGCAGCGCGCCGCCCGCTGACTGCTGGCAGCACGCCCTTGCTGGACGACAGCGCCATCGCAGCCGCGCTCAGCGCGCTCAGCCGTGCCGAGCTGGGCGCCATGATCGCCACCTTCCTCGACCAGGGGCCGCAAACGGTGCAGCACCTGCGGGCGGCCGTGCGTGATGCACAGCCGCTGGAACTGCGCGTCAACGCCCACGCCGTCAAGGGCGTCGCGCTGAACCTGGGCCTGACCGCGCTGGCGCACACCGCCGAGGCCCTGCAAGAAGGCGCCGCGCATTTGCCGGCACACGAGATTGCACGCCTGGTGCAGCGCTATGAAGAGTTGCTGCCGGTGACACGCCAGGCGGCGCGGCAGGCTGGGCTGTTGCCCGCCTCACCAGCCGAACCGCCAGCCGTGCCCTAAAGGATGATGGGCTCCGGCTCCAGCCGGATGCCAAAGCGGCCGTAGACACTTTCCTGGATCGCTCGCGCCAGCGTCACCACCTCGGCGCCGCTGGCGCCGCCGCGGTTGACCAGCACCAGCGCCTGCTTGTCGTAGACACCCGCGCGACCCACGGTCTTGCCCTTCCAGCCGCAGGCGTCGATCAACCAGCCCGCGGCCAATTTGATGCTGCCGTCGGGCAGTGGGTAGTGCACCACCTCGGGGTCGCGGCCGATGATGTCGCGGCACTGCTCTTCGGTGACCACCGGGTTCTTGAAAAAGCTGCCGGCGTTGCCGATGACGGCCGGGTCGGGCAGCTTGGCGCGGCGGATGGCGCACACCCAGTCGAACACCGTCTGGGCGTCGGGCTGGCTGTTGCCGGTTTCGGCGATCTTGCGTTCGATGTCCTGGTAGCCCAGCACCGGCAGCCAGGGGCGCGGCAGCCACAGCCGCACGCGGGTGATCAGCGACTTGCCGGCCAGGCCACCAAAACCCTGGTGCTTGAACACGCTGTCGCGGTAGCCGAAGCGGCAGTCGCTGGCGTTCAAGGTCACGCTGCGGCCGGTGACCAGGTCCACCGCATCCAGCGAATGGAAGCGGTCTTTCAGTTCCACGCCGTAGGCGCCGATGTTCTGCACTGGCGCGGCGCCCGTCGAGCCCGGGATCAGCGCCAGGTTCTCCAGGCCGGGCCAGCCGTTGGCGATGGTCCAGGCCACGGCGCCGTGCCACGACTCGCCCGCACCGATCTCCACCAGCCAGCCATCGGAGGTTTCGTCCACCAGGCGGCGGCCCGGAATTTCGACCTTCAGCACCACGGCGTCGAGGTCGCGCGTGAGCACCACGTTGCTGCCGCCGCCCAGGATGAACTGCCGCGCCAGGCCGAACTCGGGGTGATCCACCACACGCCGCACATCGGCTTGGCTGGTGATGCGCACCAGCGTCTGCGCCACCGCAGGCAGGCCAAAGGTGTTGTGGTCACGCAGGCTGGCACGCTGTTGCACTTGCAGCGGCGAAGAAGGCACGGGTTCAGGCACGGGAGCGTTGGGCATGCGAGAATTTTCCTGTATTCGCCATCAGGCCCTGTTGCTTCCATGCCGAGCTTTGACACCGTGATCGAACCCGACCTTGTTGAACTGCGCAATGCAGTCGAACAAGCCAACAAGGAAATCGGCACCCGTTTCGACTTCAAGGGATCCAGTTCCCAGGTCGAACTGGCCGACCGCAGCACCAAGGACCGCGAACTCACACTTTTCGGCGACAGTGACTTCCAGCTGCAACAGGTGCGCGACGTGCTCTTGACTCGCCTGGCCAAACGCGCCGTCGACGTGCGCTTTCTCGACTTCAGCGCCAAACCAGAAAAGCTGGGCGGCGACAAGCTCAAACTGGCGGTGCCGGTGAAATCGGGCATCAACGCCGAAACAGCCAAAAAAGTGCAGACCGTGCTGAAGGCCAGCAAGATCAAGGTCCAGGGCGCCATCCAGGGCGACACGGTGCGGGTCACCGGCGGCAAGCGCGACGACCTGCAGGCCGCCATCGCGCTGCTGCGCAAGGAGCTGGCCGACATGCCGCTGACCTTCAACAACTTTCGCAGTTGATGGTGCCCGCGATCTCGGTCGCGATCTCGGTCGCGATCTCGGTGGCGCTCGCTGCCGGACCGCCTGCATGCGGCCCAGCGCTCGCCAGCCACCCGCCAGCGCGCAGGCGCTGGCTCGGTGCGGGGTCGCCCCCCAAGGGGGCCGCCTGCCGACGGACCGGCGAAGACGGTTCCGTGGCGTGAAGCTGGGTCTTCTCTGCCGGCTGGCTCTGCTGAGCGGTGTCATGGCGTCGGCCGCTTGCGACGCCTGCGCGCAGAGCGTGACGCTGGCCGGCCGCATGGGCGACCGCGCGCTGCTCGTGGTCAACGGCCAGACGCACATGGTGGTCGTCGGAGGCACGGCGGGTGGTGTGAAACTGTTGCGCTGGGCCGGCGATGAAGCCGAAGTGCAGTTGCCCGCCGGCCGTGTGCTGCTGCGGGTCGGCGGCACGCCGGCACAGGTGGGCGCAGCGCCACCACCGTCGCAGTCACGCGAGATCGTCATGACTGCCGGCTCGGGCGGTCACTTCAGCCCGGCCGGCACCATCAACGGCAAGCAGGTACGTTTTGTGGTCGACACCGGCGCCACGCTGGTGGCCATGGGCAAGGACGAAGCCTTGCGGCTGGGGCTGGACCTCAGCGGCGCCCGCCTGGGCATCAGCCAGACCGCCAATGGCCCGGTGCAGGTGCAGGTGATCACGCTGGACCGTGTGCGTGTGGGCGACGTCGAGATCGCCAACGTCGGCGCGGTGGTGCTGCCGCAGCCCATGCCTTTCATCCTGCTGGGCAACAGCTTTCTTAGCCGGTTCCAGATGCGGCGCGACAACGACGTGATGCGGCTGCAACTGCGCTGAGCGCGACCCGGCACTGCGGTGGCGCATCGTTTGTCCCCGCTGAGACAATGCATTTGCGAACGGTCGTGCTAAAAACGCGGGCTCTGGCCAGCATCACAGAAAGCGACCGATGGACCTGAACTTCACACCGGAAGAACTGGCCTTCCGTTCCGAGATCCGGGAATGGGTGGCAGACAACCTGCCCGCCGACATCGCCCACAAGGTGCGCCACGCCTTGCGCCTGAGCCGTGACGACCTGCAGCGCTGGGCCAGGATCCTGGGCAAGAAGGGCTGGCTGGGCTGGGGCTGGCCCACGCAGTTTGGCGGCCCGGGCTGGAACGCGATCCAGAAGCACCTGTTCGAAGAAGAATGTGCACTGGCCTGTGCGCCGCGTGTCATTCCCTTCGGCCCCGTCATGGTGGCGCCGGTGATCATGGCCTTCGGCAATGCAGAACAGCAAAAGCGCTTCCTGCCCGGCATTGCCAGCGGCGAGGTGTGGTGGAGCCAGGGGTACAGCGAACCGGGCGCCGGGTCCGACCTGGCTTCGGTGAAGTGCAAGGCTGAACGTCAATCCACCAGTTCGGGCGACAAGTACATCGTCAACGGCCAGAAAACCTGGACCACGCTGGGCCAGTACGGCGAGTGGATCTTCTGCCTGGTGCGCACCAGCAACGAAGGCAAGCCGCAGACCGGCATCAGCTTCCTGCTCATCGACATGAAGAGCCCCGGCATCACCGTGCGCCCCATCGTGCTGATGGACGGCGAGCCCGAAGTCAACGAGGTCTGGTTCGACAACGTCGAAGTGCCTGCGGAAAACCTGGTGGGCGAAGAAAACAAGGGTTGGACCTACGCCAAGCACCTGCTGAGCCACGAGCGCACCAACATTGCCGACGTGAACCGCTCCAAGCGCGAACTCGAGCGTTTGAAGCGAATTTCCAAGGCCGAAAGTGTGTACGACGACTCGCGTTTCCGTGACCAGATCGCGCTGCTTGAGGTGGACATCGTGGCGCTGGAAATGATGGTGCTGCGTGTGCTGAGCGCAGAAAAAAGTGGCAAGCAGAGCCTGGACGTGGCGGGCCTCTTGAAGATCCGCGGCAGCGAAATCCAGCAGCGTTACAGCGAACTGATGATGCTGGCCGCAGGCCCGCTGTCACGGCCTTTCATCTTCGAGGCCATGGAAGCCGGCTGGCAAGGTGACCTGGCCTTCCCGACCCCGCTGATGCCATTGGCCGGCACCTTCTTCAACCTGCGCAAGACCACCATCTACGGTGGTTCGAACGAAGTGCAACGCAACATCGTTGCGCAGACCGTCCTGGGGAGCTGAAGGATGAAGCACCAAGATCACACTCTTCGAGGGCACTGAGATGGACTTCGACTTCACCGACGATCAGGAATCCCTTCGCGACGCCGTCAGTCGCTGGGTGGACAAGGGCTTCACTTTTTCGCGCCGACACGCGCTGGCCAAGGCCGGCGGCGCCAGCCGCGAGGTCTACGCGGAACTGGCAGAGCTGGGCCTGGCCAGCCTGGTGGTGCCTGAATCACATGGCGGTCTGGGCCAAGGCGCCATCGATGCGATGGTGGTGTGCGAGGAACTGGGCCGCGGGCTCGTCAACGCGCCCTACATCCACGCCGCGCTGATGACGCCGGTGTTGATGGCTGCCGCGCCGGCTGCGCTTCAATCCGAATGCCTGCCCTTCGTGGCCAGCGGCGAATCGCTGATCGTGCCTGCGCTGCAGGAACGCGGCGCACGCTACCGGATGACGCACGTGGTCACGCGGGCGCAGCGCACGAGCACGGGCACGGGCGCGGGCTGGACGATCGACGGCACCAAGGTCGCCGTTCCTGCCGCCGACGAAGCCGACGCCTTCATCGTGCCGGCGCGCATCAGCGGCGCCGAGCAGGACAGCGCCGGCATCGCACTCTTCCTGGTGCGCGCCGCCGACACGCGGGTCAACGCTTACCCGACGCAGGACGGCGCACGTGCCGGCGACGTCGTGATGGCCGCGGCACCGGCCACGCTGATCTGCGAAGAAGGCCATTCGGTGCTGGAAACGGCGGTCGACGTCGGCATCGCCGCGCACTGCGCCGAAGCGGTGGGCCTGATGGACCGCCTGGTGGCCATCACGGTGGACTACATGAACACGCGCAAGCAGTTCGGCACCACGATTGCCAGCTTCCAGGCCCTGCGCCACCGCATGGCCGACGTCAAGATGCAGCTGGAACTGGGCCGTTCGATGAGCTATTACGCCAGCCTGAAGCTGGGCGAGGCCGCACCGCAACGCCGCCGCGCCATCAGCCAGGCGCGGGTGCAGTTGGGCCACAGCATGCGCATGGTGGGCCAGCAGTGCATCCAGTTGCACGGCGGCATCGGCTGCACCGACGAGTACATCGCCAGCCACTACTTCAAACGCCTGACGATGCTGGAAGTGACGCTGGGCGACACGCTGCACCACCTGGGCGAGGTTTCGGCGCGCATGCAGGACACGGCGGGCGTGTTTGCCTAGATGAGGCCGCCAGTCTCACTGGGTTCGCCACCCCCCTGGGGGGCTCTTGCAGCGGCCCGGCGAAGCCGGTTCCGCGCAAGGACTTGATCGTGCGAGCCCACGGCTCCATCACCGATGTCGCCGGTCTGGCGGTGGGCCATGCCGCCCAGGCTGGCCGACCCACCGGTTGCACCGTGGTGCTGTGCCCGCAAGGTGTGGTCTGCGGTGCAGCCGTGCGCGGCGGTGCACCCGGCACCCGCGAAACCGAGTTGCTGCGTCCGGAAAACACCGTGCAGGTGGTGCACGCGGTGCTGCTGACCGGCGGCAGCGCCTTCGGCCTGGACGCGGCTGGCGGTGTCATGCGCTGGCTGGACGAACAAGGCCACGGCCTGGCCGTGGGCCCGGCGCGTGTGCCCATCGTGCCGGCGGCCGTGCTCTTCGACCTGTGGTTGGGCGACGCCCGCATCCGGCCCGACGCAGCCGTCGGCCACGCGGCTTGCGCAGCGGCCAGCACCAACACGCCGCAGCAAGGCAATGTCGGCGCCGGCCTGGGTGCCTCGGTGGGCAAGCTGTATGGCATCCACCGCGCCATGCGGGGCGGCATCGGCAGCGCCTCCATCCGAGTCGGTGCTTTCACCGTGGGCGCGCTGGTGGCGGTCAACGCCATCGGTGACGTGCTGGATGCCCAGGGCCAGGTGCTGGCCGGTGCGCGCAGCGAAGACGGTCACACGCTGCTGGGCAGCACCCAGGCCCTGCTGGCCGGCGCCGGGCCGGCCCAGATGCTGGCCGGCATGGCCACCACCATCGGCGTGGTCGCCACCGACGCCCTGCTGTCCAAGTCACAGGCCACGCAGCTGGCGTCCATGGCCCACCACGGCCTGTCGCGTGCCATCAGCCCGGTGACCGCGGGCGACGGCGATTGCCTCTTCGCGCTGGCCACTGGCGGCACCGGCCGCGCGGGCGACATCAATGCCTTGGGCGCGATGGCGGCCGAAGCCGTGTCGCGGGCCATCCGCAACGCGGTGCTGGCCGCCCGTGCGCTGACTGAGCCCGGGCTGCCGCAACTGCCGGCTGCGCGCGACTGGCCAGGGCACGCGACGTAGCAGCCCAGGCAGAAGCGCGCCAGCCCTCACGCGTGAAATCGCGTTCGGGCCTTCGGCAGCCGTTCGGGGTCCTTGCGGACCCTCACGCGCGGCCTCAGTCGTTGCGGTACAGGTCGCCCAGCACCACGCCTTCGCGCCGCGGGTCGGCGCCGCCTTCCAGGTAGTAGTAGCCCTGGGTGTTGCTGCGCCTGACGATGGTGCCGATGCCGCTGCTCTGAGCGCCCGTACCCACCGTGTGGCCCAGCGCCCGCAGGCCGACGATGAGGGCGTCGTTGTTGCCGCCATTGCTGAGGTCGACGTTGGGGTGCTCACCGCCGACGTTGGTGGTGGCGGTGTTGGCGGCGCCAAAGGCCACCATCGATGTGGCCTGCTGCGCGTCCAGCCCCCAGTCGACAAAGCCCACCACCGTCTTGGTCACGTACTGGATGATGGTGGCGCCACCCGGCGACCCGGTGACCATGCGGAATTCGCTGCGCAGGCCGTCGGTGCCGGTGCGGAAAACCAGCGTCGGCGCCATCGAGCTGCGCGGCCGCTTGCTGGCGGCCACGCGGTTGGCGATGGGCGCGCCAGTGCCGTCCGTCGGCGCGGCCGAAAAGTCGGTGAGCTGGTTGTTCAGCAAAAAGCCGCCGCGGGTCATGTGGAAAGCGCCGAAGCCCGATTCGATGGTGGTGGTGAGCGACACCACATTGCCCCGGCCGTCCACCACCGACACCTGCGTGGTGCCGTTTTCCGCCGACGGCCCATGCGTGCCCAGCGGCCCGGCAGTGGCCAGCGCACCGGGTGCGGCCGTGCCCATGCTGCGGGTCAGATCGATGAGGCTGGCCCGTGTGCGCAGGTAGCTGGTGTTCAGCATGGCGTCGGTGCTGCCACCGGGCAGGGGCACGAAGTCGGTGTCGGCCACGAACTTGTCGCGGTCGGCGTAGGCCAGGCGCTGCGCTTCGGCCACCAGGTGCACGCCAAAGGCCTGCGGCTTGCCGCCGTTGATGTCCAGCGCCGTGGGCTTGTGCAGCGAAAGGTCGAAGTTCTGCAGGATGCCCAAGGCCTGCGCCACTGCCAGGCCGCCGCTGCTGGGTGGCGGCATGCCGCACACCCACACATTGCGGTAGCTGGTGCAGACCGCTTCGCGCTTGACCGAACGGTAGGCCGCCAGGTCGGCCAGCGTGGTCTGGCCGGGTGTGATGCCGCCCGTGGTGTCGGCGATTTCGTCGACGATGTCCTGCGCCATCGCGCCGCCATAAAACGCCGCGATGCCGCCATTGGCAATGGTCTGGAAAGTGGTGGCCAACGCAGGGCTGGTCAACAGCGTGCCAGCGGCCTTGGCCGTGCCGTCGGCGTTCAGGAAGTAGGCCCGCGACTGAGGGTCACGCGACAGCGCCGTGGCAGAACCGGCCACCGAAGCCGCCATGCGCGGGCTGATGCGGAAGCCTTCGTTGGCAATCTTGATGGCCGGGTCGAAGAGTTCCTTCCAGCTGAGTTTGCCGCCGTCCTTGTGCGCCGCGTCCAGCATGTGCAGCACACCCGGTGTGCCGATGCTGCGGCCGCTGCTGCGGGCGTTGGGCAAAGGCGTCGTGCGCGTGCTGTCGCTGATCCAGCGCAGGTAGTTTTCGGTGGCCGCCGCGGGTGCGGTTTCACGGCCGTCGTAGGCCGTGACCTTGCCGGTCTGGCGGTCGTAGGTGAGCATGAAGGCACCACCGCCGATGCCGCTGGACTGCGGCTCCACGATGTTCAGCACCATCTGCGTGGCAATGGCCGCATCGATGGCCGTGCCGCCCTTTTTCAGCACCTCGCAACCGGCCTTGGTGGCCAGCGGATTGGCGGCCACGACCATGAAGCTGCGCGAATAGGCGGTCTGCTTGGTGGCAAAGCCGGTGGGGATTTCGGGTGCGCCGCCCACTCCGGGTGTGCCGGGGTCGTAGAGCGCGCCAGCAGTGCCGTACTGCAGGCAGGCGTTTTCGCCCACCGGGTCGCCGTCGTCGTCGTTGCCGCAGGCGCCCAGCAACAGCGCCGACATCAGGGCCATCGGCAGCAGCAGCCCGCTTGGCAGCCATGAAAGGGTTCGCAGGTTCATCTCATTCTCCAGCCAACAGTACCGATCTTCATTCTGCGGCGGCAATGACAGAACCCGGGGCAACCCGATCAGCCCGGATGCGACACTTTGTACCCATGCGTATCGGCGACATCTTGTTCAGCCAGGGCTTCGGCAGCCGGCGTGAGTGCGCCGACTTGCTGGCCAGCGGCTTCGTGCAAGTCCAGGGCCACGTGTTGACCGATGCCGGCCACGGGCTGGACACCGAAGGGCTGGTGTTCAGTGTCAACGGCCAGCGCTGGCCCTATCGCGAAAAGGCGCTGCTGATGCTGCACAAGCCTGCTGGCTACGAGTGCTCGCGCCAGCCGCGCCACCACCCCGGCGTGCTGAGCCTGTTGCCGACGCCGCTGCAGCGGCGTGGCGTGCAGCCGGTGGGGCGGCTGGACCAGGACACCACCGGCTTGCTGCTGCTGACCGACGACGGCGCGCTCATCCACCGCCTGTCGTCGCCCAAGCACCATGTGCCCAAGGTTTACGAGGCACGCACGCGGCACGCCATCGAGGACTCACTGCCGGCGCAGTTGCTGAAAGGCGTGACCCTGCACGACGACCCGAAGCCGGTGCGCGCGGCGGCCTGCCACCGCGTGGACGAACACACACTGCAGCTGACGTTGACCGACGGCCGTTACCACCAGGTCAAGCGCATGGTGGCCGCGGCAGGCAACCGCGTCGAGGCCTTGCACCGCAGCGCCTTCGGTGCGCTGCAACTGCCGGCCGACCTGCCACCCGGCAGCTGGCGCTGGATCGAGGCTTCGGCCCTGCTCTGAGCCCCGTCAGCCGGCCGCGGCGCCCAACCCCGCCAGTTGCCGCTGCACCTGGGCCTCCCAGTCCACCACCGGCGTCATCGTGCCGGTGTGCATGTGCGTGCTCAGGCCCGGCATGGGCGACAGGCAAAGCGCCCGCTTGCGGAAGTGGTGGCGGGCGTACAGGCTGCGGCTGAGCAGGCGGTCGTTGGCCCCGGTGGCGCAGCGTTCGAGCAGCGCACGGTGGCGCGCGAAGCCGCTGCCCTGCATCAGGAAGGTGAAGGTCGAGTCGGTCACCTGGCGCCAATGCGTCTGCGGCGTCTGGAAGACCAGCGAAAAGCGTCGGTAGCGGCCACGGTAGCGGTCGGGGTAGTCGGCAGGGAAGATCACCAGGTCGGCGCTGCCCGGGTCCAGCAGCGAGGCCAGCGAGTCACCGCGCGGGTGGTGTTCCATGGCCTGCCGGCGGTTGACGATCAGCTCACGCACGTGGGTCATCGCGTGCGGCACATGCAGGTAGTCGTCTTCGCAGAAATAGACCCAGTCGTCGGGGCGCGCCAGTTCGGCCGCCAATTCGAAAGTGCGGCGTATCGACCCCTCGTTGCCAAAGCTGCCGTGCAGCAGCCGCACGCCGGCCTGCGCTTCAAAGAAGGCGCTCAGCTCGGGCGACAGCTTGTCGCCCAGCACGGTGATGCGGTGGCTTACCGGCCGCAGCGCCTGGTGCAGGCTGGCGAAACACAGCTGGATCAGTGTGCGCTTGTCGAGGTTGAAGGGGCGCGCGGCGCCATTCACAGCGGTGACGACGTCGCAGGCGCGGAAGATGACCTCGAAGTGCGGCTCGGAGACCGACTCGGCTTGGGAGACTGGCATGAGCTTCTTTCGCCGGAGGTCAGACGCGGGTCGGTTTCACGGCTTCGAATTCCCACAGCAGGTGGCCGCAAGCCCCGCGCCGAATGCGATGCGCCAGCTGAATCCGCTGCCACCAACCGTCCGGCGGTGCAATGAAAGCCACCTTGGGGTCGGGCCGTGTCAGCTGGACACGCCGCGCTTCGAAGTCGCCGGTGAAGCCGTACATGGCCGCCATCGTCTGCGGCCTGGTGAAGTAGATGTGCGTGTCCACCGTCATGATGTTCACGTGCGTCGGGTCCTGGAAAGCCGCTTTGCCGGGGTACACCGGCGTCACCGCATAGAGCATGCCGCCGGGCTTGAGCACACGCCAGACTTCGTTCATCAACTCGATGAAAGGAAAGCGCGTGCTCAGGCCGTCGGCCGTGGGCATGACACGCGGCACGTGTTCAAGAAAGTCGTAGGCCGACACCGATTCAAAGCTGTTGTCGTCAAACGGAATGGGCTGCATCGCCAGGTTGGCGCGGCGGATGGGGCCACCGTCTGTGCTGCCCGAAAGATCGACGCCAAAAAGTTGGTCGCGCTGGTAGGGGTTGCGCGGCACGGGGCCGCAGCCCAGGTCCAGATGTTGGGTCATGGGTTCTTGTGAAGGCCGATCAGCGCAGCAAGGCCATGATGGAAGCGGCGGCGCCCAGCAGGCGGGTGTTGGGGTCGGTTCGGCCAGCGGCCTTGCGCCGCGCCAGCAACTGGCTGGCCGCACGCGGCATGCCCTTGAGCAGCAGCGCACGGGCCAGGCGGCGGGCGTCGCGGCTGCCGTAGAACTCCAGCGGCAGGCGCTGCAGCCATTCGCACAGCGTGGACTCGTCCAGCACAGACGGCAGGTTGTAGGGCCCGTGGAAACCGAAGGTGATGCCCTGGGGCGATTCGTTTTCGTAGGCAAAGCGCCGCGCCAGCTGCGGCGGCGCAAAGCTCACACCGTGGGTGCGCTGCAGAAAGTCGCGCTGGTCGCGGCACATGACCAGGTCTTCGGGGTGGTGCTGCGTGATGCGCGGGTCCAGGCCGGCGGCCATGAAGCGACGGCTGCGCAAGGAAAATCCGCCGTTGCCCACGCTGTGCTCGGCGGGCTCGTCGGGCCACACCGCACCCACATAGTCGTGCACCAGAAACTCGTCAGTCCAGGCTTCGGGGTGGATGACAAAGCCGTCCCACTGCGTGATCAGCACATGGGATGTGCGGATGTAGCCGGGCAGTTGCCGCAGCACAAACTGCGAATAGTCGGCGCTGCTGCGCAGGGGTTCGATCTGCACGATGTCGATGCCGGGCAGCACCACCGTGGGCAACCAGCCGCTGGTGAACAGGTAGACGCGCGCGAAGGCGACGTGGCGCATCGAATGCAGCAGCGACTGCGCCGCAAGTGCAGGCGATCGTGTGTCCACGGCGCACAAAGTGACCTGGGCAAGCGGGAGCCGGCTCATGCAACCGATTGTGCCAGCGAGGTGGGCGGCTGGGGAACGGCTGCAGACCCCGTCGGTACACTGCGCGCCGATGGAAACACGCCGCATCGGCATCAGCCTGGGCAACATCGGCGCACTGCACGACGGCCTGGGTGAATTTGCGCTGCAGATCGGCCAGCGGGTGGCCGCCCAGGCACCGGCCTGGCGCGAAACACATGGCGTGTCCTTCGACTTTCACCTGCGCGACAAGCTGGTCGGCCTGTTTGGAACCGACGTGGGCTACCTGCCGGTGAACCGCTGGCAGCGCGTGCGCCACGTGCAAGCGCAGCCCTACGCGCTGTGGCACAGCTTGCACCAGCTGAACAAGAACCTGCCGCCCACATTCGCAGGTGAACGTTGTGGCACGCGCCTGGTGACCGTGCACGACCTGAACTTTCTGTATGGCCGCAACGCGTTCTCACGCTGGCGCCACCAAAGGCGCACGATGGCCTTGATTCGCCGCACCGACGAGTTGGTGGCCATCAGCCACCACACCGCGTCGGACGTGAAGCAGCACCTGGGGTGGACCGGCCCCATCAGCGTCATCCACAACGGCGCGCGCAGCTTTGTCAATGCGCCGCGTGAGCCGCTGCCGGGCTGGGCGGCAGACAACACCCGGCCCTTTCTCTACCACCTGAGCCGCATGTCGCCTTCGAAGAACCCGCAGGCGATCATCGAGCTGGCGCGCTTCTGGCCCGACATGACGTTTGTGTTGTGCGGACCGCCCAGCAAGGACGCCAAGCACTTGCGTGCCACAGTGCAGCTGCCCAATGTGCAGTTCCACCTGGGGATCAGCGACGCCAACAAGGCCTGGGCTTATGCGCAGTGCACGGGGTTCCTGTTTCCTTCACTGACCGAAGGCTTCGGCCTGCCACCCATCGAGGCCATGCATTTTGGCAAGCCGGTGTTTCTGGCGCGGCGCACCTGCCTGCCCGAGATTGGTGGCACGGCGGCGGCATATTTCGACAGTTTCGAGCCCGCCGCCATGCAGCAGGTGGTGCAGCAAGGTTTGTTGAAACACCAGCAAGCCGGCCGCGCCCAGGCCGTGCAAGCCCACGCCGCACAGTTCGACTGGGACCGCGCGGCCGGCGCCTACCTGGCGCTGTACCGCCGGTTGCTGCAGCTGCCACCGGGATAATTCGGCCCCATGCAGATTCACCGCGGATTCGACCTGGGCGTACCCGCCTGCGCCCTGACCATCGGCAACTTCGACGGCGTGCACCGCGGCCACCAGGCCATGCTGGCGCTGTTGACCAACGAAGCCCGCCACCGCGGCGTGCCATCTTGCGTGATGACCTTCGAGCCGCACCCACGCGATCACTTCGCACGCAAAGCCGGCCGGCCAGAAGCCGCCCCGGCCCGGGTAGCCACCTTGCGCGACAAGCTGGCAGAGTTGCAGCGCTGCGGCATCGACCACGTGGTGGTGGTGCGCTTCGACGAAAGATTTGCCGCCATGCCGGCCGAGCACTTCATCCAAAACGTGCTGGTGCAGGGACTGAAGGCGCGCTACGTGCTGGTAGGCGACGACTTCAGCTTCGGTGCCAGGCGCACCGGCAACTACGCGCTGCTGGACGCTGCGGGTTCAAGGGCCGGCTTCGATGTCGCCCGCATGATGAGCTACGAAGTGCACGGCCTGCGTGTGTCCAGCTCGGCGGTGCGCCAGGCCCTGGCCAGCGGCGACATGGCCCAGGCCGGGGCGCTGCTGGGCCGCCCCTACAGCATCAGCGGCCACGTCGTGCACGGTCGCAAGCTGGGACGCGAGCTGGGCTTTCGCACGCTGAACCTGGCCTTTGGCCACCCCCGTCCGGCGGCCAGTGGCATCTTCGTGGTGCAGGTTCACGGCCTGGGCGATCAGGCGATTCCCGGCGTGGCCAGCCTGGGTGTGCGCCCCACGGTCGAAGACGCGGGCCGCGTGCTGCTGGAAACACACTGTCTGCAGTGGCCACAGACCCTGGGCAGCGACGGCGGCTACGGCCGTTGTGTGCGTGTGGACCTGCTGCACAAGTTGCATGATGAGTTGAAGTACGACTCGATGGATGCGCTGCGCGCAGGCATCGCCCGCGACACGGCCGCTGCTGCGGCCTGGCACGCCCGGGCCAGCGCCCAGCCCACGGCTTGAGCGGGCAGCGGGTGCGGCAAAGACGCGGCATAGACGTGCCATCGACGCGGCATAGAATCAGGCCCATGTCCAAGTCGCCGCAACCGCTGCCCCAACACTGCCGCTGGCATGCCGCGACGCACCGGCAAGGCACGCGCGACCGAATTATTCGGCCCGAGCGCTGACGCTGCGGGCGCCTGGCGCCCACAGCCTTCGAGCCGCCCCAGACACGGGTGGCCACTCCAGCGGCAGCCAGCCGCGCGAATCACGCGACACCCCCGCCATGAACACCCCTGCACCCGACTACCGCAGCACCCTGAACCTGCCCGACACGCCCTTCCCGATGCGGGGCGACCTGCCCAAGCGCGAGCCGGGCTGGATCAAGGACTGGAACGACACCCGCCTCGGCGGCGGCCTGTACAAACGCCTGCGCGACGCCCGCCAGGGTGCGCCACTGTTCGTGCTGCACGACGGTCCGCCCTATGCCAACGGCAAGCTGCACATCGGCCACGCGGTCAACAAGATCCTGAAGGACATGGTGGTCAAGAGCCGCCAGCTGGCTGGCTTCGACGCGCGTTACGTGCCGGGCTGGGACTGCCACGGCCTGCCGATCGAAAACCAGATCGAGAAGGACCACGGCCGCGGCCTGACGCGCGACAAGGTGCAGGCCCTGAGCCGCGCCTACGCCACCGAGCAGATCGCGCAGCAGATGACCGACTTCCAGCGCCTGGGCGTCATCGGCGAGTGGGACAACCCCTACCGCACGATGAACTTTGCGAATGAGGCCGGCGAGATCCGCGTCCTCAAGCGGCTGATCGAACGCGGCTACGTCTACCGAGGCGCCAAGCCGGTGTACTGGTGCTTCGACTGCGGCTCTTCGCTGGCCGAGTTCGAGATCGAATACGCCGACAAAGAGTCGCCCACGGTGGACGTGGCCTTCGAAGCGGCCGACCCGGCCGCGCTGGCCGCTGCCTTCGGGCTGCCTGCACTGAATCCGCCATTGAGCCAGCGGGCCTTTGCCGTGATCTGGACCACC
>Ga0105048_10001330_pt1 | contig 40101 bp, 29 predicted proteins | sample MAT05_FD_78382 | JGI IMG/M metagenome (GOLD analysis project Ga0105048, IMG submission 78382) | Freshwater microbial communities from Lake Fryxell liftoff mats and glacier meltwater in Antarctica - MAT-05 | ecosystem: Environmental > Aquatic > Freshwater > Ice > Liftoff microbial mat | place... | reverse complement strand
TTCGTCCTCCTTCGTCGGCCTCATGAGCTCCTTCGTCGGTTCGAACGCGCGTTCTCATCGCGGATAAGCTAATAAAAAAATCCTGCGAAATGCAGGATTTTCAGAAGTGATTCCGCCGCGATTCGAACGCGGGACCCACAGCTTAGAAGGCTGTTGCTCTGTCCAACTGAGCTACGGAACCATTTTATTCGGGTGCAAAGGTAAGAAAAAATGATAATTCTGAAAGCTTTTTTAATTTCTTTGCTATTTTACTTTTTTTGTCTGTTGATGAATTGGCATATCTAAATTAAAATAAATCGTAACATCCTTCCCAATACTATCCTTTCCGGATAAAACGTCGTAATACTGATTTTTCTGTTTTTTTGCCAATTGCGACTGGATTTGGAAACCCAAACTATTCATTATTTCTTCTTCGTGATTTTTATCATTGATGATATAGGCAGTAGCCGCAGAAAGTCCGTCGCCAGTTGCTTTTATGCTTTCAATAAATCCGAAATACTTAAATCTGTTTTCAAAATATTTTTCATAGCTCCCTAAATCAAGATATACTTCGGCAAGCTTTAGGTATAAGGGAAAGTCAACGGGATTATTTGAGAGTTTTAGTTGGATGCTTTCAAGTTCTTTTATTAAGCTGGTTTCAGAAGAGATTTCGATTGTTTTTTCTTTATCGGGTAGTCCTGAATTTTGTTGAGCAAATCCGATATAAAGCATAATATACTCATCCAGACTCATGGTCAGAGGCGATGAATTTAATTTCTGAAGCTGATTTTTATATGAGAATGTGCTTTTCTTCGCTGTTTGCGATGCTATAACCTTTTTTAAGGTTTCCGATGAAACACCCGTGAGCGAAATTCGTGTATCTGAGCGAAATGTGTATTTTTCCTTTGCTGTATTACTTAACAGTAATGACTGAATCTTATAATCCAGCAAAGAATAATCCGTAGGGCTATATAAATATGCGCGTTCAAAATAATAAATTGCTGAAGAATAATCTTTTAGAAAGAAACTTGAAATTCCTGCTGTACGGTTAAGAGGGGAGAAGCAACTATCTTTTAGTAAGCCTGTTTGAGACGTTTCTAATGCATTAGTATACTGATTTTTAGAATAATATGCCATGGCCAGATAATTCAGATTGGCAACTTTTTCGGGTTCAACTGAAACAGCTTTTTGAGCATAATATACAGCCGAGTCACCCAAAACAGGGAAATTATACATGAACAGTAGGCTTAATCTGACAAATCCATCAGAACGATTTGGCTCCATAGCATTAAACCTGTGGAAATAATAAATAGAGGAATCAGTTTTGCCTTCTTTTTCATAAGCACTACCTAAATTGAACAAAAGGTCACTACTTGGTTTTATTTTTAGTGCAAACTGATAATCCTGAATAGCTTTGGAATTCAGACCAATTTCAAGATAGCAATTCCCCCGAAGCTTATATGCAATCGGATCATGCGGATATTGAAGTATGTATTTCGAAAAATAAGGAATAGCTATCTGGTAATCACCACTCTCATAATAGTAAACGGCCTTTTCAAAGCGGGAATTATCACTTTGTGAATAGATGTTATTCTGGATTAAACAGAAAAAACATATTGTTAAAAACAAAAAAATATTTTTCATATATGAAGTCTTACTGGTTCTGATTTTAGCTTTATTATTTACGCAAATCTAGGCTTTTTATTGCTTCTGGAGGCTCTTCAATTAAGACTGCATATAATTACAGATATATGCTTTGTTTTTCTAATTCTTTTTTTGAAATTTACAGGCATCAAACTGAATCAACTTTTTATTAATTAATAACCAAATAAACCTATGAAAAATCTGAAATCATTTTTTATTGTTTTATCAATTGTTCTGTTTACAGGGATCGTTATGATTTCCTGCAAACCTAAAACTGAAGCAACCACTGCTGCAAAAACCGAAGTTGCTGCTCAGCCAGCTGAAGAAGGCTGGATCACTCTATTCGATGGTACTTCCACTGAAGGCTGGATTGGATACAATAAACCTGCTTTTCCTGAAAAAGGATGGGTAATTGAAGATGGTGCTCTTAAATGCCAGGGTTCAGGTCAAGGTGAAGCTGGCGGCGGCGGTGGCGACATCGTTTATAACAAAGCTTATAAAGATTTCAGACTTCAGCTGGAGTGGAAAATTTCTGAAGGTGGAAACAGCGGAATCTTCTACGGTGCGCTTATTAATGAAGATCCTATCTGGAAATCTTCAACTGAAATGCAGGTTCTTGATAATGTGAAACATCCGGATGCAATTCTTGGAAAAGACGGAAACCGCAAAGCAGGTTCATTATATGACCTTATTCCCGCTGTTCCACAAAACACAAAAGCTGTTGGAGAATGGAATCAGGTTGAAATCATGGTTTATCAGGGAACCGTTATTCATAAAATGAACGGTGAAGTAGTTGTTGAATACCATCTTGGAACTCCTGATTGGGATGCTTTAATTGCTGGTAGCAAATTTAAAGATTTTCCAAATTTCGGTAAATATCGTGAAGGATTTATCGGACTGCAAGATCACGGAAATAATGTATGGTACAGAAATATCAAGATTCTCCCTTTATAATTTGCTCTGAAAAACTTCGAGAATTTGAAAATTGAGTTTTTGGAATAGAGCGGTTCATTTTTGAATCCACTTCTTTTCATAGCTCAGTTTTCAAATTTTCTTTTTTTATTGAATTGTTTTCCTGAATTCTTCAATGTTCTTCGCCAGCTTGTCTATCAATCTTTGTCTGGCTTCTATGCTTGTCCAGGCAATATGCGGTGTTAATAAAAGCTTGTTGCGGTCTTTAATTTTAAAAAGTGGATTGTTTTCTAAAGGCGGTTCCTTTTCAAGAACATCAATTCCGGCTCCGCCAATAAGGTTTTCATCCAGTGCACGGGCAAGATCACTTTCTACTATAATTCCACCTCTTCCTGTATTTAAAAGTATTGCACATGGTCGCATCATGTGGATTTTTTCATAATTTATCATTCCCCTTGTCTGATCTGTAAGGGGAGCATGAATTGAAATAACATCAGAAGTACTTAAAAGTGTATCAAGATCAAATCGTTTGTAATTGATATTATTATTTCTTCCCGTTGTAGAATAAAAAACTACTTCCATACCAAAACTATGTGCAATCTGAGCAACTCTTCTGCCAATATTCCCCAATCCTATAATTCCCAGGCGTTTACCATTTAACTCCCAAAAAACTGGACCGAAATGAGTAAAAATGTCACTTTTTGGATAGCCTCCGGATTTTACATAGGAATCATAATACTGTAGATGATTTACAAGATGTAAAAGCATGGCGAAAGTAAGCTGGGCAACCGATTCAGTGGAATAACCAGCAACATTTTTCACCTGAATTTTCAGTTTCTCAGCGGCTTCAAGGTCTATGCTATTTAGTCCGGTAGCTGCAACACAAATAAGTTTTAAGTCAGGTAACTGACTCAATACTTCTTGGCTCATCTGCACCTTACTGGTTATTATAACATCCTGTCCTGTACATCTTTCTATAACTTCAGAAGGAAGTGTCTTTTCATAAATTGTTAATGCTCCTTGTTTCTCAAGTACCCTGAAATTAGGTACTTCTCCTACCGTTTTTGCATCCAGAAAAACAATTTTTATCATGGGATTTATTTACTGGTTTTAATAAAATTGGCTTTTATTCCTTTTATACCTGTCTTCACTTTAAAAAGCTTTCCTGCGTCAGGCATTCTTAACATTTCTTCTTCCGACATACCCTGTCTGGCAGTAGTAATGAAAAGAACATCGAGATATTTACCTCCAAAAGCACAGGAAGTAACATTTTTCGCAGGGACATCAATCTTTTGCATCAGAATTCCAGTTTCAGGGTTGTAGCGGTACACTCCATATCCGCTCCAGAATGCAATCCACAACTTTCCTTCGCTGTCAATGGTCATTCCATCTGGATATCCCAGACTATCGGGAACTTCAATGATTACTTTTCCATTTTGAATGATTCCTGTTTGCACATCATAATCAAACTGCCTGACATTGGAGGTATTGGTATCTATATAATACATTTTTGTCGAATCTAGCGACCAGATTATACCATTTGAGGTGGTAATACTATCAAGAACTTCCGAAATTGTTCCGTTATTATCAAGTTTATATAGAAAGCATGATTTCTTGGGGCCAATTGTTCCAGCCCAGAATCTACCGGCAGGATCACATTTTCCATCATTAAATCTCTGATTTTCAAGCAGCGAGACAGGTTTTACTATAAATTCGAGGGAGTCATTATCGAGATACATTCTGTAAATTCCATCTTGCATTGCCAATACAACCGTATTCTTGCTTTCAGGTACAACTGTTCCGATTTTTTTACCGGCCTTATGCGTTATGGTAGTATTCGCTTCAGGATCATATTCAAATAATATACCTTCCTCAATATCAATCCAGTATAATACCTGCTTTTGATAATCCCAGACACTTCCTTCGCCCAGTTTGGCGGTTATATTTGATACGATTTCAACTTTTAATTCTTTCTGAGTGCTTTGTTTTGAGATACAGGAGAGCATAGTGGTACAAAAAAGAATAATTCCAGAGTATTTAATAAATCGAAACATATAGATATATAATTTGAAACAAAAATAGGTCTTATTTTCATTCATTCTAAATAATTCTGATAAAATGCAAATAATTTGGAAATGAAAGATTGGCAAATTCTTATTTTGATATGCTATCATACTAATTATTTATTTTTTATTTTGGATTTCATCCGAACTAAATTGATTTTTAAAGGTCCGATGGAAGTCGCATGATTTTGTTCATAAGCGTTTTTGATTACTACTAAACATGATCGTTTCATCCGTATATAATTTCTTTCAGTGGTCGGATGAACCCCGAATGGCTCGGCGAAGGCAATGGATTGAACTAGAATATATTATAACTAAGTCGCAATACCGGCAAATTTTATATCACATAATCTTCCTGACTAATGAAGGTAATCTATTCTGTCGAAAGAATATAAAATAAAAATTGATGAATGGTATTTCCTGTAAACAGTTCAACCCCTATCAGGGCTGGAATTCTGCGTATATTTATGCCATGGGTTTTCACCCAAGGTTATTGAAATTTACCCCTTCGGGGATTAATTGACCACATTGCCCTATTTCATAGAATTATACTTGGCACAACAAAATAAGAAGTTCCTGAATGATTCCTTGGATGTTTTCCTGTTTAGTGCGCTTTTTTAAAATAGAGTTAAACGCAAAGACGCCTTCCGATGTCCATCGGAAGCAAAGAAATACACAACAAAAAATTTGCGCTCCACTACGCACCTTGGCAAAAAATATTTATCGGTATTAAAGAGTTAGAGGAAAAAAACGTAAAGAAATACGCAACGAAAATTTGCGGTTCCATTTGCCTTGCGATTAATTTTTCTCTGTATTGCCGGGTTAAGTAAGAATACCTGTTTGAATATTTAATTACACAACTTTCTGATTTTCAGCATCCCAGAATACTTTTCGGTTCTCCCTGTAGGCTATTGTAGCCATGTGAGCCGAAATAGCCTCTTCAAACCCTTGATCTATGTTGCAGCTGGGCTGAATGAGCTTATTTTGAGCAATACTTTCTCTAATGCAGTCAAGCCATTCTTTTATGTGAAGATGAGTTGTATCTACCCGTTTTCCTCCGCGATACGTGTACAATAAACCTCTGCTAGCGAAATATTTTTCAGTAGGAGAGGCGATTGCATCTACGTTATTTCTTCCGGGGATGTATGTATAAATAGGTAATTCAGGATTAATTACTTTTTTCTCTATTTTCTCTTTGTACTTTGTCGATTCACGGTCGGCGTAAATGGTAAGTGAGTCGCTTAATTCGATATATCCGTCATGACCCATAATCATTTTACCCCGATCTTTATTGCTGGCAAGAGAAGCGCTGTAAAGCAGTGTCAGGTCGCGCTTAGGATATTCCAGGGCAACCTGCCAGATATCAGGAACTTCGCGCACTTCATTAACATAATGTCCCGCGCTTTTATCTTTAAAGAAATACACACCACCTGAACTAACTGCAGAATGGGGAATTCCCAGACTCATTATCTGATTGATGGCATCGAATTCATGCGTTAATAAATCTCCCCCGAGACCTGTGCCATAATCCCACCAGCATCGCCACCTGAAAAATCGCTCAGGACTAAATGGATGTTTTGTTTCACAAGGACCTTCAAATTGATCCCAGTCAATGGTTTGCGGATTACCATCCGGATGAATGTTATATACCCAGGCTCCGTTTGGCGAGTTTCTGTTTGTACATACTTCAATCAGCCCGACTTTACCGATAATATCTTTTTCAATGGCTTCGCGGGCTTTCATGTGAGATTCAGTCTGCCTGCCTTGATGACCAAGTTGCAACACAACTTTACCGTTTTTCACAGCTTCACGCAAGCGGAATGCCTCATCAATGGTACGTGTCATGCCTTTCTCTACGTAAACATGAACATTGTTTTTAATGGCTTCAATGGCAATTTCTGTATGCCAGTGGTCGGGTGTTGCTATGATTATAGCATCAACTTCACCTGACGAAAGTAAGTCCTTATAAGTTTTAAAGGTTTTTGCTGTCTGGACAAAGGATCCGTTTTTACTTTCCTTTCCAGCATTTGCAGCCGCAGATAAAGCTCTTTCAACATTTACAGTAAACAGGTCACAAATTGCGGTTACTTTAACGTTAAGGTCATCCTGAGCAAGGAAATCCTCATATCGGTGGTCACTTGAGTTTTTCAGATTATTATCTTTCCACTCCTCTAATTCCGAAGGCATTGCAAATCCCGCAGCCCTCAATAGCTGGGGTCCTCTGATTCCATACCCAATGATCCCTAAACGGATTGTAGGACCCTTTTGCTGTGTCTGGAAAACTACAGGTGCTTCGGAATTTAAATCTACTGCCTGCTTAAGGTTGTTATTCAGTATCTTGTCGTAATTCTTCTTTTTGTAAAACCCATAAGCAAATGCCCCAAGAATGGGCAAAGTAGCAAGGCCTTTCAATAAGTCTCTTCTACCAATAGAATTACCTTTTTCAGAGGCAGGAATTATTTTATTATCTTCCATCTTAATATTGTTTTTTGAAAATAAACCTGTCAAAGCCAATCCGATTGCCAGTTGGAAATAAATACAAAACCCAAAGTGCGAAGAATTCGATCAGGTTTTTATTTACCCACAGATAGCTTCCTTCACTTGGAATGGCATATTCGGTTCCAATCAGAGGAGGATGTGAAATATAATAAAAGGCCATAAGCACCATGCCAGCCAAGGTGGCAATCTGTGTCAATAAACCAGTAATTAGCCCAAGTCCGATAGCTGTTAATCCCCATACATTAAGAAAATCGATACCATTTACCAGATCAGGATTAGCGGCCATTGCCTGAAACATCCCGGCAAATAGACCTTTTGAATCAAGTAAAAAGCCTATAGACGACCAGTTTGGATTAAAAATTTTTGTAACCCCTTCATAGAGGAAATGCCATCCAATTACAATACGTAAAACAACTAAAAGGCTCAGCTGAGAGTTACTGAAATTGCTAAATGATGCGGGATTTGAAGATTTTAGTTTAGACATATTTTTATGTTTTGAAGAAACCGAAACTGCCTTACCTCAACAAAAAAAGACAAGGATTATTATAAATTGAAAATTACAGAACCGTCTTCAAAGATAAAAATTCTTATTTCTTTACGATGCTTTGAGGGAGAATTTTTGAAAGATTATTTTGGCTTATTCGCATAGTGTAAATTCAAAGAATCTTATAGAACAATAGTTCGTTAAACTTTCAGGAATTGACATTATGAAATTACGCAAAGTGCTGATTATTAATTCTATGCGTATTATTAATCAAATTTTATAAAGCATTGATAATGAGTAATATAAAAAAGTTTAACGAACTATTGATAAAAGAAAAAAATCTAAATATTAAGGATTATTCAAGCATTTGAGTCTAAATTTTCGTTCTCCTGAGCTTGTAGAGTCAGACTGAAAGATAATTGTTTTTGATTCCCCGGCAGGAAGGTCAAAATAATTATCGCTGAAAAACCCTGATTCACCCTCACACTGAAGAAAAACATCCTTCAATAATATCGGTGATTTAAGGAATAGAAAAGACTTGTTTTCTTCCTGTGTAAGTTGAATGACTGGTTGGGCAGTTTTAAGTTTTAATTCTGCCGGAGTAGCAAAATAAAAGAGATTTCGGTCAAACCTCTTTTCATTTGAAGATACCTCCGCCAATAAAACCACTTGATTTTTTAATTTTCCTATATTCAGCTTTTCCAGAGGAATTGAGAGCACCATTTCAGAGGAAGCTCCGGTAAGTTTCGTTTCAACTTCTTTGGTATAGAAAATATCTCCATCAAAATTAAGAAGCTTTACCGTGGCTTTGATATTTATTGGTTCCGGTCGATCACTGATAACATAAACTTTAAGCTGATTATTTTTGATAACGGGGGAGATTAAAACTTCTGAAAATGAATGTTTTAGTCCATACATCAATGCTTTCCAGTTACCATAATAATCAACGGCCGACCAGCTCGCACAAGGCCAGCAGTCATTTAACTGCCAGAAAAGAGATCCCATGCAATAAGGCTTTGCCCTGCGGTGAGCCTCAATTGCCGTTTTGATTGCAAAAGCTTGGGTTAATTGGGAGAAATATAAAAAATCTTCAAAGCTGTTTGGCTTACCATATAATGTATTTACATGCCTCTCAACCAACTCGGCGCCGTTTTCCCAACCTTGATGAGCTTCGAACACTTCAGAATGAATGTTAAGTTCATCCTCTCTAGCATATTTAAGTATTGTTTTTAATTCAGGATAGGATTTAAAGCCGTATTCCGACATAAACCTTCCTATGTTTTCTTCATAGGATGCAATTTCCAAAGGCTTTTTAATTATTTCCCAGAAATGGTAATCGCCTGATTCGAGACTGGGTATTCCATCAGTTACTGATGAAGGGGATGTTGAAACATACGGTCTCGACCCATCCAGATCAACCAGCATGTTTGGAATCAATTCATTAAATATTTTTTTATAAGAGATCAAAGCATTAGCAGCATTTCCACCAAGTTCTTCCTTCCAACCCCAGTTATGAAATCCTTCTAAAACTTCATTATTTCCGCACCAAAGTGCAACTGATGGATGATTACGAAGTCGTTTGATATTGTATTCAATCTCTTCTCTTATGGAGGCAAGGAATTCATTATCTGATGGATACATCATACAGGCAAACATAAAATCCTGCCATACCATAATACCTTCACGGTTGCATAAATTGTAAAAAACATCATTTTCATAAATTCCACCACCCCAAACGCGCAACATATTCATATTCAGAGAAATTGCGCTATCAATAAGTGTTTTGTAATGATTCTTTTTTATCCGGGGAAGGAAAAAATCCAAGGGAACAATATTGGCACCTTTGGCAAAAATGTCAATTCCATTGACTCTGACCACGAAACTTTCCTTACCTTCAGTATCAGAGCGAATAAGTTCAACCTTTCTTATTCCAGTTGTAGTCTGTCGGGTATCAATGATCTGGTTGTCATCCTTAATGTCTATTGTAATTTTATAAACATCTGGTTTTCCATAGCCTCTGGGATACCACAATTTTGGGTTGTAAATACCAAATGGCAATGTGAATTTGTTGATTCCTGAAGTAAGTCGGAGTTTCCCGGTTGAAATGAGATCTTTATCAACGTACATCGCAAAAATGTATTCACCGGCTGAATGCACTTCGAGTTCTAGTTTGCAAGCCAAACTTGCATAAGTAGTGCTTTGTGAAATTTGTTGTATATAATAATCCCTGATTTTAAGTTTATTGAATGCGATTAATTCAATGTTCTTCCAGAATCCACTTGTAAGAAAACGAGGTGCCCAGTCCCAACCGAAGTGATATGCAGCTTTTCTAGTGAAAGGGCTTGTTCGCAAAGTTGCCTTATCATTATTTGCAGGTAGACGAAAGGGGAGTTTATTGAGTAATTCGAGTCCTTTCTTTTGTGGAGAATAAAAACAGACATCAAGGAAGTTTTCACCTTCATGAAGCATTGTTTTTACATCCGCGCTCCAGGGGTGGAACATATTTTTTGTGGTCAGGATCGCTTTACCGTTGAGAGAGATATCCGCATAGGTATCAATACCATAAAACCAAATTTCCAGATGATCGTGATCTAACAAATAAGCTGAAGCGTTAAAAACACAATGATATTCCCAATCTTCATTTTCAATCCATTGACAATCTTTTTCATTCAACCCTACGAATGGATCGGGGATAAGCTTGTTATCCAGTAAATCAGTGTGAACACAACCGGGAACAATTGCAGGGAGCCAGTATGCATCGCCTTTTTTTCTAAATGTCCAGTTTTCATGAATTTCCTGTGATACCATTATGAAAGGATTTTTCTGAGCGATTTCATGATAAATATTTAACCATCCTTAAAAACTGAGAACTAATTAATCGCAGGTTCATTAGGCAGATTTTGCAAATTTCTGATATACCTACTTACATTAAAACCAGACTTATTCTTTAAAAGTTCTGCCAATTCAATAGCAATACATTGGCCAATCAATTGCCTGGTTTCAAACTGGCTAAGGCCTAAATTAACCAATCTGTTATAGGTCTGGTTTGTTTCAGGAGGATTATTATCAATCATCTGTTTTTTAATGAGATCGAAAATCTGCGATCTGACATTAATTTTAGATTCCATTATCGGTAGTGATTTTTATGCAGAGCTTAAGGCTAAATGTCATTTACTTTGATATGGTTAGCCAATATTCTGTCAATCTGCATAATGAATAAACAATCAGTTCGTTTAACAAGAATTGTAAATATAATAAAATATTTGAATGAACATCTTTTCTTGGCACTTGGATTCAAGATGGCCTAGTTGATGAATACAACCGGGGCAAAATAATTCCGGTATACTCATCAGTGATTTGAGAAATAATTAAGTATGGGTAAAACAAGTTTTCAATCCCTGTAATATAGAAAATAGTAGGCTTCAACATTATCAAGATAGGCACCATCAAAACCAGAATCAAGGATTCTACTGGTGTACGAATTAGGATTTCCATAAATAATTTCCTGCCATTCGCTTATCCAGAATTTTACCCAGAATTCGTCTTTGTATCCTGAATATCTACGCTTTAGCCAAAGTGGATGGTGCAGGCCCCAGTTATCTTTCCAGTAATATCTAAAGTTTTCAGCTGAGCCAACATTCATGTAGGCAATTACAAGTCTTTTTCCGCCATTTGCTTTGGTTTTTAGACGTTCTACTTCTAATTTACTTAATTGAAATTCATTGAAGTATAAATCCATTATTATCAGATCATAATTCGTTTCGGCAATTGCATTTAACATTTCAGCTTTAGATTCAAAATTGTCGGTACTGATTAGGTACAAATAATTCTGAACACTATTTACGGAAGTAATATCTTCAGAATTCTCTGATTGTATTGAATCGGGAATTAACAGGTAATCATAGTTAATTTCAGATCGTGGGAAACAAACAAATCCTTCGTCAGTATTTAAGAATATTGCATCCTCAATATTTGTATCGTCACTAATAAATTCGGATACAAATATTTTTTTTGAGTTTTTCAATTCCTGTAGCATCGGGAGGCGTTCTCCATCTGGCTTATATGTCCCGTTATAGAATAGTTCTTCAACTCCAAAACCATCAATTGCATTCATGTATGACTCATTTAAGCCTTCTGCCGGATCTAAGTTATTGTAAGCTAATTCAATACCGTTTTGAGGTATAATGATAAAATCAGGGTCAATACTTCTGGCATAAGTTGAAATCTTGCAAACAAAGTTCTGCATTTTTTGTCCGGCTTCATCTGAGTGTTTTTCCTTTAAACATGAAGAAAAGACAAAAGCTACTACCATGAGAATGAAGATTTTTTTCATACTATTATTTATTGGGAAATTCTTCAAACCTGACCGTAACTTTCTGCAACATTTTCATATTAATTTCAACTCCGATACCAGGTTTTACAGGTACATCCATGGTTCCGTCTTTATTCACAACAAATTCAGGATCTACAATATCTTCTTTGTAATAACGCTTGCTCGCCGAAATATCCCCTGGTAAAATGAAATTAGGAAGTGATGCAAGAGCTACATTACCTGCCCTTCCAATGCCTGATTCAAGCATGCCTCCATGCCAAACTGGGATATTCTTTGAAGCACAATAATCATGAATAAGCTTTGACTCAGTGAACCCTCCTACACGCCCTGGTTTAATATTGATGATCTTGCAAGAGTTAAGTTCTATTGCAGCTCTGGTGTCATCAAGAGAGTGAATACTTTCATCCAGACAAATTGGAGTTTTTATTTCACGCTGAAGTTTCGAATGATCGTATATATCCTCATATCCAAGGGGTTGCTCAATGAGACTCAAATTATAATCATCCATTTTTTTGAAGAGATTAATATCATTGAGAGTGTACGCAGAATTTGCATCCACCTGAAGCAAAAGTCCGGGAAACTCTCTTCTAAGCGCTGAAATAAACTGCATATCAAACCCGGGAGCAATTTTAATTTTTATTCTCTTATAACCTTCTTCTAAATATCCTTCAACCTTTTTTATCAACTCGCTTTCCGAAGATTGGATGCCGATACTTACTCCAACATCTACTTTTGTCCGGGTACCTCCTAACATTTTTGATAGTGAAATACCTTTTGATTTTGCAAACAAATCCCACAAAGCAGCCTCCAGTCCAGCCTTTGCCATCATGTGTCCGCGAACCTTTTCATAGCTCAATATTGCTTCTGCAACTCCCGATAAATTCTTCCCCAGAACAGAGGGAATTAGAAAATCTTTTAGAATATGCCAGGCTGTCTGAACCGTTTCGTAAGAATAAAATGGTGTTCCTTCTGCCACACTTTCGCCCCATCCAGTGTAACCGTCTGTATCAACCCGCACAATTATGTGCTCTTCGTCGTATTCAGTGCCCATGGAAGTTACAAAAGGACTTACCAGTTCCATTTTAATATGCCGGAGTTCAATCTTTTCAATTCGCATGTTAATTGGATTATTTGGGGTTATTTGAAGTCTCGTTAATTAAGGTTTGATTCATCTGATTACCCGGAGTATCGGATACTTTTGGCCGGCAACAAGCAAATGTGAAAACTGTTTGTAAGTCATCAGACCAAGCATTGATTTAGGTTCCAATGCGATGAGAATCATATTCCCCTTAAGCTGAGAACAAGGAATATAGATATATTCATCCTCTTTTATTCTCGATTTTAATTCATTTGTCATTGCAACAGGGTTTACAACAATATCTCCCTCGAAATCAATAGAATCAATAGAATTGATGACATATTGTTCAATCCTGTCGCCCGGCTTTCTTTTTAATTCTTCTATTTTTAAAGATTGATTCTTTGCCCAGCTAATAATTTCAGGATATTTTTTAGGAATTAGGTAGCCCGTAGGTTTTAATACATCATAAATGGATTCTACGACCGGACGGTAATTTTCAACTATCAAATGGGTATCTCTTTGGGTGGAATAGGAGTAGACCGGTAATTCAAGTTTTTGCCCATTGCCAGAATGTTCATTTTGAATCGAAACTGATGTCTCTGGGGCACTTTTAAGAAGTAGTTCTCTTTCACTTTTAACGAGTTTTTGTATTTCGTTTTTGTTCTGAAAAGAATATTCAATTAAACCTCTCATTCCTGTCATTTGGTTTTCGGCTCTGTGTTTCAGGTTTTCAACATATGAATCGGTTCCATTCATTCCTTCCTGAATAAAAGAAAAGGTATTCTGTATCCCAAAACTCTGCCGCCCGTCATTAATATCGAAGGTACTATGACGGATGTATTCAGCTTCTGGAGGGCCACCCGGACTGTATATGAAATTTTTAATATTTCTTTCGTTGAAGTATTTCTTTATAAAAGGAAGATAACTATTCGCAGATAGTTCCCTGATTTTTTTCGAAACATTTATATTTGTATTTATGCCCATCAGGACATCAGAATTATTCCTGTATCCAAATTCTCTCCATGTTTCTCCAAAAGGAAAAAACTCATGAACGTCCATCGTAACATCAAAAAGGTACTTGTCGAATAAGCTGTGAATGGCTTTTGTTTCAGGTTCGGTAAGTATTAGATGGTTGCGGTTTAGATCCATTTCATTACCATTTCGACGCTTATTTACTTCCGAGCCATCAGGGTTCATCTGCGGGACAATTGCAAGATCAATTTTGCTAAATAAGTACTTGTTTTCAGGTTTCACCATTTCTTCTGCAAGCAGCAGTGCGCCTTCTTTTCCCGATTGTTCATTCCCGTGTTGTTGTGCTAAAATCAGAATTCTAATCTTAGATTTATCTTTACCGAATGTGGAAGAGGAAAACTTCATTGCGTAAAGGTTTCTATCCTGAACTGATTGCCCTATAATTTCGACAGAAAGTACTTCAGAAACTGAATCCAGCATCTGGATATATTGACTTAATTCATCATACCCTGTTGTTTTTGAAAACGAAGATTTCTCAGCCGGAGTATATAATTCCTGAGCAAAAACAGACGATGCAAGAGGGATAAGCAAAAAGATCAAATATTTTTTCATGTGATTTCTAAAAGGATTTAATTACTCATAAGTTCCCTTTTTCATGCGGATGTAATTATGGGTCATTATTGTCCCGCGTGCAATTAGATCAGAAATTTTGAAATCCATATCCAGCACCACAATATCCGCGTCTTTACCGATTTCAATTCTTCCTTTTGATTTAAGTTTGAGAATATCCGCAACGTTGGATGTTACCACTTTCACCGCCTTCTCCAGAGGTAACTTTTCGATTGTTACCGCATCTATTAACTCAGTGAAAATTGACTTCGGGTATCCCATATCAATACTGGTCAACTGGCCGTTTTTGTCGAAATTCGGCAAGGAACCATTTCCATCTGAGGTCATAGTAATATGTGCGAGAGGAACGCCTGCTTTCAGTAATTCAACAATTGCCTTTGATGGTTTAATCTCATTTTCAGGATCATAGGGGTAAGAACTTGCAGTAATATCGGTATAGCCTGTTTTGCCGTATATTTTAGCATCTTCAAAAATATAATGGTTCCTGTTGCAATGGGTAGGATAGAACTGCTTGATTTTCAGTTCACTTTTAGCAACTGCATCATAAATTGGCTGATAAGGATTTTTAGCATCACCCAGATGAATATTTGCAATACCTGCTTTTCCTCCAAGCATGCCGCCAACTCTGCAATGTTCAACTAAACGGATTAGTTCATCAGTTGTTGGACATGAACTTCTGTGGTCAGAAAGGGCGATTTCACCTATCCCTATTATTTCATCAATTAGAGCAATATCTCGCCCGACTTCGCCAAGCAGAGTGGGGGTTGGCACCTGATATGCCCCAGTGTACATATAAGCTGAAACACCTTCTGCTCTCAGAGATTTTACTTTCATCAGCACAGCTTCCAGTGAACGGGTGAAGCCGTCTGTTCCCAAACAACCAACTATGGTTGTAATTCCGCCATCCAGCATATGTGAAAGTTGCATTTCAGGTGTTCTTGTGGATGGTCCGCCTTCACCACCTGCTCCGGCAATGTGGGCATGAGCATCGATCAGACCCGGAATAACTTTCTTTCCTGTACCATCAATTACCGTAATATTTATGTTTTCTAGGGAGCTTATATCGATATTATTTTCGATGGCAATTATCTTTTCACCAGCGATAAGAATATCTTTTTTCCCCAGAAATTCGGGTTGGTAAACGTCTGCGTTTTTAATTAGGATCATAGCCATGAATTTAATACTATTAACTTTAGTATCCTCGAATTGCTTAAAAAAAGTCTCTGATATTTAAAAACCATTTAGATCCATCAGAATAGTTGGAAAAAGCAACAAAAAGCCAAGTAACACAAAAAAAAGTATCATTGGCCATACCCATTTAAACCATTTCTCATAGGGGATTTTTGCTACTCCAAGCACTCCCACTAAAACTGCTGAGGTTGGAGTGATCATATTAGTGAATCCATCTCCAAACTGATATGCCATAATGGTTGCTTGTCGTGAAACTCCTATCAAATCTGAAAAGGGAGCCATAATTGGCATGGTTAAAGCAGCCTTAGCCGAACCGGATGTAATTATTAAGTTAATTGCCGTCTGAATACTGTACATGATACTTAGTGAGGCATATTTTCCTAAGTCTTTCATAGAATCGGCCATACTATGAAGCATAGGATCAATTACTTTACCATTCTGAAGAACGATAATAATACCTCCTGCAAGGCCTACCACAAGCGCAGCTGAGAGAATATCTTTAACTCCGGTAATAAATAATTCGGTAATCCTGTTTGGGGAATAGCTCATTGCAATACCACTAGCGATTCCCATAACAAAGAATAATGTGGCAATTTCAAGCACATACCAATGATAGCCCATCACACCAATGATAAGATAGAGTATGGTGAAAATAAATATGTTTAGGATAAAGAAATGCACCGATTTACGCAAAGAAATGATGCTTGTAATAGCAAAAAGGATAGTAATAACAGGTATTGCAGGAATTACAATTTTAGCCTGACCTATTGTTAGTGTGGAAAACGTGTATTGAATGGAATACACCACCATAATAGCGAGAAGTAATACAAATGTAATCCAGGCAGAGGTAGGAGTTTCGTATTTTACTTCCAAAGTACCTTCAGCTTTTCTATCTCTCCACACCTGATCGTTCTCATAGACAGGCGATTTTGTAGGGTCTTTCTTGATTTTTTGTGCATACCTGAGAATGAAAATTATGCCAATTGTAGTAATTACAAACCAGCAAAAGACACGATATTCAATCCCGGAAAAAAGAGGCACATCAGACAAACCCTGAGCAATACCGATGGTAAAAGGATTAAGTGTTGCACCAGCAAAGCCTAATCCAGCTGCAAAAAAGCATAAACAAACTCCAACAATCGAATCATATCCCATGCTAATGGCCAGCGGAACAAAAATAATTATGAAAGCAATCGTTTCCTCACTCATCCCGAAAACTGAGCCAAACAAACTGAATATGATCATTATGAGCGTCATAATGATGTTGTTTACTCCAAGCTTTCTAATGATTTTAATCTTTTCAAGCCGTTTGGTGAAATTCAGAAAAGCTAATATGGCAACATCAATAGCTTTGCTTTCATTCATGATCCAGAATGCGCCACCTATCAGTAAAATGAATACAATAATATCTGCTTTTGCTACAAACCCTTCAAATAGGGCAGAGAAAATTTGCCATGTCTGTGGTTGATTTTCCACACGGGTAAAAGAATCAGCCAAAATGATGTTCTTTGAACTCCCATCCGGTAAAACCTTGACAGTTCGGGTGTACTCACCTCCCTGCACAAACCATGATGAAATGGCAGCAATTATGATAATCGTGAAAATAATGACAAATGTGTGGGGAATTTTTCGTTTCTGAGGCATGGAATAGGTTCAAATACTGTTAGTTATTAAGGCTAAAGCTTTGTCCGGGTAGATAGACACTGAGAGAAATATTTTCTACACCCAAAAGTCCATTTTCTATTTTTATTTCGGGGGAAGAGTTCCTAAGTACAATCACCTGATTTTCACCATATACAGTGGCTTTTCTACCTTCTACAAGGATGGCAGTTGATTCATCAATTCCCACGCAAGGATTTACCGGATTTTCAATACACACTGAAATTAATCGGTTCAACCTTTTACGTTTAATAAAATGCTGGTCGATAATCACTGTTTCAAGCATTCCCAATCCCTCAATAATTTCAATATTCCCGGTTTCAATGGTTTTAAAAGCTCCGTCGCTTAAGAGGTATTTTAATTCATTTCCTGTAATCATTTTTTTACTCATCAAGGCGGCACCTGCACTGGTTCCGCAAACCAGAGCACCATTATCAAATGCATAGTGGATGGCATTCTGAATTTCAGATCCCTTAATAATATCCATGAATCGTGCCTGATCTCCCCCGGAAATAAAAATCATTTTAGCCTTCCGAATTGAGTCAATTCTTGATTCAGGAAATGTTTCTCCCTTTTTAAAACTTAGGCCATAAACATTGTTACAAGCTCTACCAATAAAATCAGCCCTTGTGTAAAAAGCTGCTGTATCAGGTTCTTCACTCGACATTGGAAGAATTACGCCATATCCGCCATTATTTACAGATGATTCAGTGATCATTTTATCTATTACGGCAGAGGATATTTCACCTCCGCCAATAATAAATAGTTTTCCGTTTTTTTTGGTCTCCTGACATGAAAACACTAATAAACAGCTTATTAGGAATATAGAAACTTGTAGATAAGTAGTTTTATTCATCATAACAAAATTTATTTTAGAGGGATGATGGAACCCACATGTATCTGTTTTGTTTTAATTGTGTTTGTGTTTTTCGAAACATGTGGGTTTCATTATCAATTATTTCTTTTTGCCAAAAACAATACCACGGGGACTTGAACCTGCACTTGTATACCAGGTTTCAACGCCTGAGCCGTCTAGGTTGGATCTCATAATTTTACCTGGAGTTCTGTCACCCCAGTAAATTTGCTGACTTTCAGGTTCGTAAGCAATACCAAAAACGAGTCTGCTGATAGCAGTGGATACAGTTCCAATTCCTGTTCCGTCTAAATTTGAAAATTTCAGATGTATATCCAGAGTTGCAATAAAATGATCATAAAAAAGTTTATTGTTAACAACAAGAGTACTTCCACCACCAACGCCCGGTATTAAAACTGCTTCACCGGTACCATCCAGGTTTTTTACCCATACACCGGCGTCATTATAGGTATTCCAGTAAAGTTTTTTATTAGCCGGATCAACGGAAACACCTTCAGGGTCTCCAGCCTGGCCAGTTGCGAAATCTACTTTCTGATTTAAATCGGAAACGGAGAGGTCAGCATACTGAACTCCGTTATCAGTGTCCCAAAATAATCTATTACCTTCGTAATCAATTGCCAGACCGTCGGGTCCAGGCAGGCCTGTTCTGAATTCTTTGAAGTTTTTTCCATCGGGATCACACTGAAATATTTTCTTTGAATCAAAATCACTGATGTATAATTTTGAATTTATTGTATCTAAGGCCAAACCGTAGGAATCCTTAAATGGTCCTATAGGTAAAGCGGAGAATAAAGGTTTGTCAGAGTTAAGTAATCCAAGGTATACATTGGTTCCATCTGTAAAATATACCGGTACACCCGATGCATTTGCATTTTGTAATAGAACGCTTTTTGTGAGTTCAACAATTTCCCCTGAAATGGAAGTTTTTATAGTAAGTTTAACATCAAATACACCAGAGGCGGTATATGGATGAGTTGGGTTCTCTTCAGTTGATGTTGATCCGTCACCAAATTTCCAGGAGTAAGTTGGAAGTCCGGATTCTTCCGGTACAATGGATTCATTTATAAATGTGACAGTTGCAGGTGCAAATCCATCATTGTCAATGGTGTATGAAAATAGGGGAACTGTACTTGCCGGAGGTACCGGAAACCCATCTTTTTTGCAACCATCAGCTATAAATGCTAATGCAAAAAGGAAAACTATCTGACTTACAAATTTCATTTTTATCATAATAAAGCGATATTAAGCGATAATTACAACCAGCATGAAAGAATCTGGGAGTTTACCCATTTTTACTTGCACGCCGGCTGATTTATTTTCCGGACTCTGAACTATTTTGTCAGGAATAATTGTCTGGGACTTGAGAGGCCTGTTGCCAGAGTTACTTTTTCAGTTCCATTTAAATTTGACATGTAAATTTCACCGGCATCTCTTGCAGTCCAATAAAGTTTATTCAATGTATAGTCGATTTCTACACCATAGATTCTTGCATCTGTATTGTCGATTTCAACGATATTTGTTCCATCAAGATTAGCCATTTTCAGGGCAGGACCGTACTGATCATCAAAATAAAGTTTATTGTTTTTGGTGTCAACATAAAGTGCATATCCATATACACCTGAAATCAAGACACTTTTGTTAGTTCCATCAAGGTTTGCAACGTTAAGTTCATCGTGTTCAACATCGTAGAAATACATTTTATTGTTTTCAACATCAAGAGCAATGGCTCTTATTAAACCATCTACAACATTTACAATACCTGTTTGAAGACTTGTTCCATCAAGGTTTGCCCGCGAAACATTACCCAATTCATCACCCCAGTATACTTTTCCATTAGTTGCATCCACTGCGATACCGAATGGATTAAGTAATCCGGTTACAATAGCTTCTGCGCCTGTCCCATCGAGGTTCATTTTCCAGATTTTACCGTTAGGGGTGGTTTCATCATAAAAATCGGCAAAATACATTTTGTTATTTTTCTTGTCGTAGGCTAATCCTATACCCGACATTTCAGCAACATCTTTAACAGTTGTTATTGTTAAACTGTCATCAAGTGAAAGTTTCTGAATTAATTCATCGCTTGAATCTGTAAAATAGAGGTAAGGAGTTGTTTTTACTTTTGGATCGTCTTTTTTGCATGCACCAAACATAACAATTGCGCATAATCCAATGAGAATCAGAGCTTTTCTTGCTTTCATAATAGATTAATTTAAGTTAAATAAAGATTAGTAATTAATTATATCCTGGGTTTTGAATCATTTCAGGGCTTTTATTGGTTTGCAATTCGCTAAGGGGAACAGGGAAGAGCGTTTTGTTACTATTACTTACAGTAGGAATTACAGCAATCGCTCTACCTGTTCTTACCAGATCATTCCATCGTTGTCCCTCGAAGGCAAATTCGACTCTTCTTTCCTGTTCTATTGCCAGTAACAGATCATTCTTTGTAACTGCTGTGGTTTGACCCAGATTTGAACGGCCTCTTATTGTATCTATGTCTGCGGCCACTGCCGTTAAATTTGGACTTGTTTTATTTGCTTCAGCTTCTGCGCGAATCAGGAACATCTCAGCGAGTCTCAATACAATTACATTGTCTTCACCCTTGCTAAGATCTATATATTTATTTGCGTAGGCATTGGTGCCATCATAGGCTATTGAGGCATTTTTGCGAATATCTCCAGGTTCAAATGCACTAATTAGATTACTGGTAGGCTGAACTTCGCGTCTGCCATTAAGTGATTTAGGGAAATTGTATTCTGCAATTCTATTCCTGTCGACTTCAATAAAATCAATTTCGAAAATAGTTTCTGCACTTCCATCTGAAGAAAAAATACTATTAAAATCAGGCAGTAAAGCGTATCCGCCATCAGAAATGACATCATTTGCCTTTTCCCATGCTAAATCATATTCCTTATTATATAGGTAGACTCTTGCCAATAGGGCAGTAGCAGCATATCTTGAGGCCCTGATTTTCTTTGATGCAGAAGGAAGAAGATTATCCTCGGCAAATTTCAGATCGATAATAATCTGGTTATAGACCTCATTTACAGGATCTCTGCTGGCATCCAGCTTATCTACTCCTACGGTTGGAGCGATTTTTATTGGGATATTTCCAAATAAATTCACAAGATTAAAATGATTTAAAGCGCGGAGAAAGTATAATTCACCGAGAGCCTGATTCTTTTCTGCATTGGTCATATCAGTCATTCCAGGGACTTTAACAATTACATTGTTTGCAACATTTATCCCATCATAAATGCCTGCCCAGATTCCGTCAACCGAACCGTTTTCAGGAAGAATGGAGTTGTTGTCCACTTCTCCATAATCGCTGTTTGTTGCATCCGCAGGATGTTCCAGATTGTCGGCTGCCAAATCTCCAAATAAATAAAATGTCCGGCCATAATAACTCAAACTTTGAAGCGAGGAATAACTTCCTACAATTCCGCGTTCTATACCGGCTTTATTTTTAAATACAGCTTCCGCAGGAATGGAGTCAGTAGGTTTTACATCAAGCACATCGCAACCTGCTGACATTAAGAGTAGTCCTGATATATAGATTAGACTTTTCATTTTCTAGAATTTTAAATTTACACCAAAATTGTAACTACGTGCCTGTGGATATGTGAAAAAATCAGTACCAATAAGTGAATTATCGTTTCCTGAATAATTCACTTCCGGATCAAGACCACTGTAATTTGTGAACGTGAGTAAGTTCTGTCCTGTAAAATAAACCCTCAAGCTTTCCAAATGCATTTTGTTGGTTATATTTCTACCGAATGAATAACCGAAAGTCAGGTTTTTGAGCCTTAAATAAGATCCATCTTCAATAAATCGCGAAGAAACACGCTTATTTTCTTCTGCTTTTACAGGATCGTTGGTAGCCCTTGGGATATCGGTAATATCGCCGGGTTTCTGCCATCTACGGGTAATTGCTGCCAGCTGATTATCACCTCCTTTGAGAGATTCAAGAAACAACCTTGAACCGTTGAATACATCATTCCCATATGAAAACTGGAAGAACACATTCAGATCAAAGCCCTTATATTTCAGAATATTCGTTATTCCCCCTATAAAATCAGGATGAGGATCTCCAACTTTCATGCGTTCATCGGAATATACACAATCCCCAGTAGAAGGGTCGATACCAAGCCATTTGTAGCTGTAAAAAATTCCAATTGGCTCACCAACCTGAACTCTGTTGCTTCCCCTGCCAATATCATCAATAGGTTGGTTATTGTATAATTTTAAGATCTTATTTCTGTTGGCTGAAAAATTAATTGTGGTATTCCATTTCAATGATCCTTTCAGATTATCTGTTGAAAGGGTGAATTCAATTCCTTTATTTTGCGCTTCGCCTATATTTTCTGTAATTAACGAAAAACCTGAACTTGGAGGTAAGGGTCTGTCTAATAAAAGATCTTTAGTTTGTTTATTGTAATAATCGGCAGTAATAAATACCCTGTTATTATAAAGTCCCATATCCAAACCGATATTAAGTTGAGCCGTTGTTTCCCATTTTAGGTCGGGATTTGGAATGTTACTTGGATAAACCCCGGATTGTTTCCCATATGCAGTAATACCGTACAATTCAGCATATAAAAAAGGAGGAATATCATCATTACCTGTTAAACCATAGCTGCTTCTAATTTTCAGTTCTGATATTTTAGACTGATAGTCGAGGAAACTTTCTTCACCGATTCGCCAGGCAACTGATACTGCGGGGAAGAAACCAGTTCTGTTATTTTCTCCAAATTTGGAAGAAGAATCAAACCTACCAGAAAAAGAAGCAATATATTTGTTGCTATTATTGTAGTTTGCGCGACCAAACCAAGATCTGATACCTTCATTACCACCATAAGTACTTGCACTTACAATGGAATTTCCGGCAACTGTATTAATATACTCCAGATTTTCATCCACGTAATCCTGTGCTCGCATAAAAATTGATCTCAATTGCTTTTTTTCAAAACTATATCCGGCAAGAAATTCCAGTTCATTTTCGCCAAAAGTAGTTTGATATTTAAGTACATTATTTGATACAATATTTAAAGCATTGGAATAGGCTTCAAAACCAAGACCTTTATATTTCTTTCCCTGTACCGTGTTAAATTCAAAAGCATGTTCCCTGAAATTCAGTAAATCCATTCCCCATTTTGATGAAAAACTTAGTCCGGGTATAATCTGATAATTAAAATAGGTGTTTCCTAGGGTGCGGAATGAAAAGTTCTGGTTGGTAGCCTCATTTGCAATAGAAAGGGCGTTGGAATAGGGGCCGTCCTGATTATAACTGCCGTCGAGATTGTAAACAGGAAAAATTGCAGGCGTTGATATCCCATTAGGCAATATTCCATGAAGTGACTGATCTCCCTCAATACGATCGGTTTTTGCATAGGTTAGCCCAATACTTGCACCCACTGTTAATTTTCCGGAAATGTTGTGATCAATATTTACACGACCATTCAACCTTCTGTAATCAGCGCCAATAACTGTTCCTTGCTGTTCAAAAAGATTACCACTTAGGAAGAATTTAGTTTTCTCGTTACCACCATTTGCAGAGAGTTCATAATTTGCAATAGGAGCAGTCCTGAATATCACGTTTTGCCAATCAGTGTCGATAGTAATATTATTCATATCTGTTGGTGAAAAGACTTCTGAACCTGCAAGGTCATTCCGGTATTCCATCCACTGCCTTGAATTCAGCATATCAAGTCTTTTCCAAACCTGTTGCATTCCATAATATGCACTGAAATTAACCAAGGTTCTCTGGTTGCTACCACGTTTGGTGGTAATAACCACTACACCGTTAGATGCTCTTGCACCATAAATGGAAGCTGCTGCAGCATCTTTTAGAATACTGATGGATTCAATATCATTTGGATTTAAATCGGATAATGCGTTTGTACCTTGTCCTTCGTAACCAATCTGGGCAAAATCTCCTGTTGTAACCGGGATTCCATCTATAATATACAAAGGCTGACTTGACCCGCTTATAGAACTTACCCCTCTGATGCGCACGGACATTTCTCCTCCCGGAGTTCCTGAGTTCTGAGAAACCTGAACCCCACTTGCCTGACCCTGCATGATTCCATCAATAGTTGAAACTGGCAGATCTTTTAAGGATTCCGCCTTAACAATGCCAACAGCACCGGTAAGCAGCACTTTTTGCTCAACGGCATAACCAACAACAACAAGTTCTTCAAGAATTTTTGTATCCGGAATCAGGGTTATTGTAATAAACCTCTGGCTACCAACAACTACCTGCTGATTTGAATATCCCACGAAAGAAAAAATAAGAATGCTTTCTTCCGAAGGAACAGAAATTTCAAATGTGCCGTCAGCTATGGAAATTACGCCTTTATAGGACCCGGAAAGAATTATATTTGCACCGGGAAGGGGAGTTCCGTCATTCGATAAAACTTTTCCGGTTATCTTCAATTCCTGCTGCATCACTCCACTTTTTGTAAGTGAGCCAAAAGCATTTGAATTGTTTATGCCGAATGCTGAATTCAGACAACCAATAATTAATAAAAGCGAAATAACTGCAAAATTGAAATTGAAAATACTTCTAAGTTCAGGTTTCAATGAGATTTTTTTCATACTTTCAAGTGGTTTTAGCGTAGTGTCAAAAGTGCTACTCAAAATAAAAAAATTACATTATTATTTTAGACAAAAACAAAAATATAAGATTTTTTTTTAGTTGGTATAACATTACGAAAATAAACTTATATTTCCCAATACCTTTGTTTTTATCTTAAAAATTTAAAAAAGGAAGCGTCAAAATGAAATTTATGAGTTTTTTCAGACTTTTTTTCCTAATTCTTATGCTGCCATTTGGAATTTCAGGACAAAACTATACTTCTTATATTATAGGAAATAAAACAGATTTGCTGACTTCTCCGCAAGGTGGCGTCTGTATTATGGGAGGAGGTGCGGAAAATGATGATGCAATGAAGTGGTTTCTGCAACAGAGTTCAGGTGGAGATGTTTTGGTATTAAGAACAACTGGTGACAATGGTTATAATAACTATTTATATCAGCAACTTAAAGTTAAAGTAAATTCTGTTGAAACCATTGTTTTTAATAATAAGCAGGCTTCAGAAGAACATTATATTCATCAAAAGATTATGCAGGCAGAAGCTATCTGGTTTGCAGGTGGGGATCAATGGGACTATATCTCATTTTGGAGGAACACCAAAATTGATAGTCTGATAAACGATGCAATTTTGACTCGAAATATAGTAATCGGAGGCACAAGTGCAGGAATGGCCATTCAAGGCGGTTTATACTTTACTGCTCAAAATGGCACTGTTACTTCTGCTGAAGCACTGGCAAATCCCTATAATTCACGAATGAAAATTGATTCAGCTGTTTTTCTGAAAAACAAATATCTGGAGAATGTCATTACAGATACTCATTACGATGATCCTGACAGGAGAGGAAGGCATAGCGTATTTTTGGGTAGAATTCTCAGTGATTGGAACATTCAAGCTAGAGGAATTGCCTCAGAAGCAAATTCTGCCATCTGTATTGATCCTTCTGGCATTGCCCGTTGTTACGGAGATTACCCAAAATATGATGATAACCTTTATTTTCTACAACCAAATTGTGAAAATGCATCTTCAGGCCCTGAAAATTGCACCATAGGAAATCCACTTGAATGGAACCGTGATCAACAGGCAATCAAGGTATATAAGGTAAAAGGGACATCCACAGGAAACAATTACTTTGATTTAAATGATTGGAAAACAGGAACAGGAGGCACTTGGGAAAACTGGTATATTATCGGAGGAGTTCTCTATACAAATTCCGGAAGCGAAATTAATTGCAGCACAGAAGCTCATAATAATCCATTAAAAGGTGAACCGGAAATTCGGGTATATCCAAATCCATTATCGGACGACAAGTTAAACCTGCAGTTTCAAGGTATTAAAGTAGAGAAGATTACAATTTTTGATGTTTGCGGAAAAGTAGTAAAAACGATTGATGGACAGATAATTGATTCTTTTTGCATTGATATATCAGATTTGAAACCGGGAGTTTTTGTACTTGTGCTTCAAACAAACCCGACAGGTATAAGACCTGTCAGGTTTGTTTTAAAATCCCATCGCTTTTAGCCATATATCATCAGCCTTTACCATTTTTCTTTTTTCAAGGTCAAAGAGTGCGGTAGTAAAAACAGCTTTACTTGCCACTTCACCCTTTGAATTAATCATTTGTTGATCGAAATAAAAAACCAGCTCATTTTTTCTCCGGCTCGTTGTAATAATTTTGATTTCTTCACCAGGCAAAAGTTCTCTGCTAAACCGAACGGTCACTTCAATAATTACAGGCCCGATTTTATTCTTGCTAACCATATTGCGTCCAAGACCACTTTTTTCAAGAATATCCCATCTGGCATTTTCATACAAATCAAGGTACCGGGCATTGTTCACATGATGGTATCCATCGAGCAGATCATCCGTAACATTAAATATAAACTCAAATTTTTTCATCTGGATTATTTAAACCTGTTAGGTTTAGGTAAAGATTAAACTATTTCTTCATGTTTATTGACGGAACAAGTAATCCGGATTTTAGAAGCTTATCAATTTCCTCAATACTAGGATTAATAACTAATGCAGGGGTTTCCTTATCAGATTTAATTCGTTGTTTCACACTGGTAATTTCTTTGAGTTTAAGCGAAATGTTACCTTCCGGTGAAAAGTCGTACAAAACCAGACTCTTCTTTTTCCCTGGTTTCACAATATATACAGTCCATAAGCTATCAGATTCCTGCCACAGATTTAAAAAGTAATAATCTTTATATTTTCGCAGAATAGTTTTTTCACCTAATGGGATTTTTACATCATTACTATTTACTTTAAGACTGAATCCGCCAGAAAAAATATTTACTAAGGAATCGCCCTTTTCAGCATCTAAATAAAAGCCTGTAAGCTTCTTGGGGAATTCTGTAAGATTTGATATGCCTGCAGGCTGCGGATTCTCATAAAAGACATTACTGCATGAAGCAAGAATCAGAATGGCTGGGAAAATAAGAAGTCTTAATAGTGTCATAACTGGGGAATTTTAAACCCCTAACCTGACAGGTCTTAGGTCTGTCAGGTTTGGGTATCGGTAAATTTACGAATAATCAGGTCTATATATGTTTTAGAAACCGGAAGTGATACTTTTTCCGGGAGATCAAGTTCAATGTTTAATCCGTCTTTCACTTTTTTTATGAGTTTAACTTTCTCAAAATTTACCATATAGGATCTATGGCACCTGAGTAATCCTCTTCTGACAAGCTCTGGCTCAAGCTTTTTCAAGCTGTTTCTCACCAGATATTTGGAAATTTTATTGTGATCAAGAAAATGAATATATACGTAATTATCAGCCGATTCAAGGTATAAAAGGTCTTCACTTTTAACTGAAATTCTAAGAACCTGCTTTTCATCATGGAAAGGGATCATCCCAGTGGGAATAGTTTCTTTTTCTGGTGCTTTGGAAAGTTTTTCCAGCAAACGACTTTTTTCCTGAAGCGACAAATACAACCATAAAATGGCGTATGGCAAGAGAATAACCAAGGCTGTTATCTGAACGGATTTCTTAAAAACAATTGTAAAATCAGCAGTTCCGTCAAGAAGAAGCTTTTGAATTAGTGTGTATGCAAGCGCCATAGACACAATCTCTCCAAATATCCATCCTGCGTATTCACTGTACCGCAATGCTTTCTTACGGCTGAATTGCCACATTAAAATCCTGCTGATAACAATTACAAGCATACCAAAAAGTATGACAAGACTGCTATAAAAAAATAATTGAAGTTCTGTAACTTTATTATACCATGTATTTACTCCAAATGGTGCATAAATATTGATAAATATCAAGGCAAATACTGCAGTGAAAACTACAAATCTTACTATGTTTGTTTTCCCTGTGAGATAAGCAGGTATATTTTTTTCCCAGATAAGCATACTTTGGAATGATTCTGAACAAAAATACCCAAATTATCGGATAAACGGGGAGGTGTTCGAAAATAATCCACTCAGCATTTCACCCCTGAATATAAGATTTCACCCCTGTATTTGCATTTTAATCCCGTTTTACTTTAACGAATCCCTTTTATTTGCTCACGACAACTCATTGATATTAATTTGCCGAAAATATGATCAATATGAAGTTGAGCGAGCAGTTTTTTATTCTTAAAGATATCTTTGATTTAAGTAAAGAACGGATTGAAATTCCAGGTTCTAATACCACTATTTATAATTTTGATTTTTATTCTCCTCGAGGGATTTATGATCCAACAGAAATTGACTTTAAAGACTTCCCCGCGCCAGAAGATGGAAAAATTGGCGAAAACCTGAGTTTTAAATATCCAGTTTTTGTTCCTGAAGCGGGCAGAAAATATAATTCAGTAATTATTCTTCTCCATGGTTTAAACGAAAGATATTGGTATAAACAACTGGCATGGGCTCAATACCTCTGTGAATCAACAGGAAAGCCGGTTCTTTTGTTTCCAAGTTCCTTTCACATGAACCGCAGTCTTCCTGCCTGGACAGATAAACATGAGTTGATGAATGGAATGCAAGCCAGAGTACTGAAATACGATAATCTCATAGATTCAAGTATCGCAAATCTCGTTTTGAGCCAGCGACTAACTGATGTGCCGCAGCGTTTCTTTCTTTCTGGTTTTCAGAGTGCATTAGACATGACATCCATACTTAAAAATATTAAAGCAGGTAATCATTTATTATTTGAAAATGACTGCAATATTGATGTGTTTGCTTATTCAATTGGCGTATTTCTGGCTGAGTGTATGATGATTGCAAATCCTGATAATCTCTTCGGTAATTCCAAATTTGTTTTTTTTGCCGGGGGATCTTTATTTCAGGAAATGAACGGAGTTTCAAAATATATCATGGACAATAAAGCTTTCGACAGTCTTTATTACTACCACATGAAAGAGATGGATGTTGATATTGAACAGAATAGTTCCATGCGTAACGTATTGAAAGATACAGGAATGGGTAAGGCTTTCAGGTCAATGATCTCTTACGATGGATTTCGGAATTTCCGTGAAACAACCCTCAAAAAGTATAAGTCAAGGATACTATCCATACCGCTTTTACATGATAAGGTAATTCCTTCGAAACCAACCATTGAATTATTATCATCAACAGCCTGCACAAAAAGGAATATCAAAATGATGGATTTCAAATTTCCATGCATTCACGAAAATCCTTTCCCTGTAAACCTAAAGGAATATTCATCCCTCATTGATGAAGCATTCCTAAAAGTGTTTTCACTCTCTGGAACCTTTTTAGGTTGACGAGTTTTTCCTATTTAACAAGTGCATTTAAAATTGGAGTTACCCAGGCTTCCTTTTTAATATCATAAACAATAAAATCGCTATCGAATTGCCAGTATGCCCAGCTGAAACCGAACTTTTCTGCAGTATGGGCTACAAAAGCAGTGTAGAGTGCGCGTGATTCCATGTCGGCCTTATCATAAGCTCCGAATTCACCAAGAAATATGGGTCTGTCATTAGCAATTGACCTTCAATTCAAGGAATATTGAACTATCAACTCAATAAACTGTTTATTGATAATTAATTTTTATCCATTCAAAGATGAAATCTGTTTTTCACCCAGCATCATCAAGAGGGTTCGCAAATCATGGCTGGCTCAAAGCTGCACATTCATTCAGTTTTGCAAATTATTACAACCCTGAACGGGTACATTTCGGAACTCTTCGTGTGCTAAATGATGACATTATCGCAGCTGGAGAGGGATTTGGAACTCATCCTCACGATAATATGGAAATTATAACTATTCCACTGGAAGGAAGTCTCGAACATAAAGACAGTATGGGAAATGGTTCAATAATTAATGCAGGAGAAATCCAAAACATGTCTGCCGGTTCAGGCATTACTCACTCTGAATTCAATCCATTGGCTGATAAAGATGGTAACTTGTTGCAGATATGGATATTCCCAAAGGTAAAAGACATTACACCACGGTACGGACAGCTCAAATACGATCAGGCTAGGTTGGAGAATTCCATTGAAACCTTCGTTTCACCTGAGCACGATGAATCAAAGCTTTGGATTAATCAGGATGCCTGGATTTCACTTTCAAGATCTCAGGCTGGAAAGGAATTGCATTACCCAATTTATAAAGTGGGGAATGGACTATATCTCTTTTTAATTAGCGGAGAGATAGAAGTTGAGGGACTAACGTTGGAACCAAGAGATGCCGCTGGTTTCTGGGATTCTGACAAAATAAGCATTAAAGTTAAAAAGGATGCATTTCTGCTTTTCCTAGATATTCCTATGACTTTGTAAAATATTTTTGATTACCAACATAACAATTCCTAACTTCGCAGGGATTAAGATACTCTGAAAAAAAATAAAATATCATTTAATTGATTTTTAAAGAAATACCACTTTTTGCATTATAAATTATCATATATTTTGCTGAATTTGTATCAAATTGTAATTTTATAATCTATATTTGCATTGAATTTGAAATATATAAAATGACAAGGCACATTTCCATAGCTACACATCTAAATAAACATACCCTGTTTATCTGAGAATGGCATGGCAGGATATAAATACTGTAAAACCGTTCTCATGTGAAACAGAGAGCGGTTTTTTAGTTATATCTGGTTTAGTATCGATATACTACTTAGATAAAATACTATAAATTGCAGAAAAGAACAGGAGAAAGTCAAATGACAAAGTATCGACAAGAAAATGTAGGTTTATACCGTTCGGAATTTGAACACGACAATTGTGGAATCGGATTTGTAGCTCATCTTAAGGGCAAAAAATCCCATGATATTATCCATAAAGGATTAGAGGTTTTAGAAAACATGACTCACCGTGGTGCTGAAGGAGCCGATAGCGGAACTGGAGATGGTGCAGGAGTGTTGATTCAGATCCCACGTGATTTTTACCTTATTCAGGGGTATGCTCTTCCACCGGAAGGTCAGTTTGGAACCGGTTTGATTTTTCTTCCTCAAATAGAGTCTGATGCAAAGAAATGTGAAGATATTCTCCTTGACTTTATTGCTAAGGAAAAAATTGAACTTATCGGATTTCGTGAAGTTCCGCGTGATAATTCCACTTTAGGGGCTGTTGCCAAATCAACAGAACCCAGAATTCGACAGATACTCCTTGCATCTGATACCGATCAGCTCTCCCTCGAAAGAAAATTATATATTGTTCGCAAAAAAACCGAAAATGCAATCAGAAATTCTGACATAGCTCAGAAAAGCTTTTTTGCTATCCCTTCATTATCGTCAAAAGTGCTGATTTATAAGGGAATGTTTACCTCTGAACAGTTAAGGGAATACTTTCTTGACCTCCGTGATGCCCGTCTTCAAAGCGCCATCGCACTGGTACATTCACGATTCAGCACAAACACCTTTCCTACCTGGGATCTGGCGCAACCATTCCGTATGTTGGCTCATAACGGTGAGATCAACACGGTTAAGGGAAACCGTTTCTGGATGCAGGCCAGGGAATCTATTCTGAAATCTGAAGCTCTCGGCGATCTGAATGAGATTTATCCTATCATTCAGCCCGATATGAGCGATTCAGCATCGCTGGATAATGTTCTTGAATTTCTTGTTATGAGCGGGAAATCGCTTCCTCATGCACTGGCTATGATGATTCCTGAATCATGGAACCAGAAAAATCCTATTTCTCCTGAATTAAGAGCATTCTATGAATATTACTCAACAATTATGGAACCTTGGGACGGTCCTGCTTCGCTGTTGTTTTCTGACGGGCGTTATGTAGGCGGTATGCTCGATCGCAACGGATTACGACCTTCCCGCTACCTTATTACTAAAGGCGACCTTATGGTTATGGGATCTGAAGCTGGTGTGCAGACATTTAACGCTTCTGATGTAAAAGAAAAAGGAAAGCTTAAACCTGGCAAAATGCTTCTTGTTGATACACAGGAAGGCCGACTTATCTACGATCCGGAATTAAAAGCTGAACTTGCCGGCAGGAATCCTTATAGAACATGGCTGAGTGAAAATATGGTCGATTTTAAAGACGTTCAGTTTGGACAAACTGTTTCGCCCGACCTGAAAGAAAACTATGAGATTTATGTTAAATCCTTTGGCTATTCAGGCGAAGACATTGATACAATCATACGACCTATGGCAGAAGGTGGACAGGAGCCTGTTAGTTCCATGGGAAATGATACTCCACCAGCAGTCCTTTCAAGAAAACCACAACGTCTTTTTTCCTATTTCAAACAACTTTTCGCACAAGTTACAAATCCGTCAATTGACCCGATTCGTGAAGAGCTTGTGATGAGTCTGACCGGTTATATAGGATCCCTCCAGAAAAACCTACTGGATGAAATGCCGGATCATTGTCACATGGTTAAGTTCAAATCCCCTGTGATAACAAATACTCAGTTTCAGGTTCTTAAAAACCTTCAATACAAAGGATTTTCAACGGTGATTATTCCTATGTTATTTGATGTTTCTGAAGGTGAAGACGGACTTGAAAAGGCCCTTGAGAAGGTTTGTAATGCCGCTGAAAAAGGAGTGGATGAAGGTAAAAACTATATTATACTTTCTGATCGTGGTGTAAATAAAGACAAAGCGCCAATACCTTCAATACTTGCTGTTTCAGCAGTTCATCACCACCTTATCAATAAGAGAAAGCGTATGCAGATCGATATAGTGGTTGAAACTGCCGACGCACGCGAAGTTCATCATTTCGCACTTCTTTTTGGATACGGTGCCAGCGTAATTAATCCATATCTGAGCTTTGCGGTTGTGCAGAAACTAGTTGAAAAGAAAGCGATTCAGCAGGATTATACCCATGCCGAAGAGAATTTTGTAAAGGCAGTGAACAAAGGCCTTCTCAAGGTTCTTTCAAAAATGGGAATCTCCACTTTACGCTCTTATCGCGCGGCACAAATCTTTGAAGCAGTCGGAATACATCCGGATGTTATTAATAAATATTTTCAAGGAACTGTTTCCAGAATTGGAGGAATTGGCCTTAGAGAAATCGCAAAAGAGGCGCTGATTCCTCATTCCATGGCTTTTGCCTCCCCTGTAAATGAGCCAAATAGTTTCGACGGGGTATATAACTACCGCATGTACGGTGAGCATCATGCATGGAATCCTGAAACAATTGCCTTATTGCAATGGAGCACAAAAACAGGTAATTACAGTAAATTCAAGGAGTTTAGTGCCGTTGTTGATAAAGAAAATTCAAGTCCCGGTTTTATCAGGGGATTTCTCCAAATAAAAAAGGGAAAAGCAATTGATATTTCTGAGGTTGAACCTGCTTCAGAAATTATGAAACGATTTGTAACGGGAGCAATGTCTTATGGTTCCATCAGCAGAGAGGCTCATGAAACCTTGGCAATTGCCATGAACCGAATTGGAGGAAGAAGCAATACAGGCGAAGGCGGAGAAGACCCATCGCGTTTTCTGCCCCGTGAAGATGGCGAATCAACCCGCTCAGCAATTAAACAGGTAGCTTCAGGTCGATTTGGAGTTACAAGTCATTACCTTGTTAATGCCGATGAAATCCAGATAAAAATTGCTCAGGGGGCAAAACCCGGTGAAGGTGGACAGTTGCCAGGGCATAAAGTAGACAAGATTATTGCTAAAACCCGGTATTCTATTCCCGGAATTACGCTTATTTCTCCACCACCTCATCACGATATTTATTCAATTGAAGACCTTGCACAACTTATTTTTGACCTTAAAAACGTCAACCCCAAAGCTAAAATCAGCGTTAAACTCGTTTCTGAAGCTGGAGTTGGTACTATCGCTGCGGGTGTTGCCAAAGCCAAAGCTGATCTTATCACAATAAGCGGAACCGAAGGAGGAACTGGTGCAAGTCCTACCAGCAGCATAAAACATGCTGGTCTGCCCCTAGAACTCGGCCTCGCTGAAGCACAGCAGACTCTCGTTCTTAATAACCTCAGAAAAAATGTGGTTTTGCAGAGCGATGGACAGCTTAAGACAGGAAAAGATATTGTAATTGCTGCACTTCTGGGAGCTGAGGAATTTGGATTTGCTACTTCTGCACTTATCGTTTTGGGTTGCGTGATGATGCGCAAATGCCATCTGAACACTTGTCCGGTTGGAGTTGCAACACAAGACGCTTACCTAAGAAGTAAATTTCATGGGAAAGCCGATTCACTCGTTAATTTCTTCGGATTCCTTGCAGAAGAAGTCAGAGAAATTCTGGCAGAACTCGGATATAAGAATTTTGAAGATATCGTGGGAAGAGCTGATTTGCTTGAGAAGAGAGAAGATATTCACCATTGGAAAACAGATAACCTTGACCTTTCCGGGTTCCTTCATGTTCCGGAACAGGCAACCAAATTCCCCAGACATTTTACAACTCTCCAGGAGCATAAATTAAAGGGAGTTTTGGATTATAAGTTGATTGAACTTTCAAAAAAGGCAATCGAAAATGGAGAGAAGGTTAGTATCAGTGAGCCAATCCGAAACACTGATAGAACAACAGGTGCAATGCTTTCAGGCGTTATTTCAACAAAATACGGCGCAGAAGGATTAGCTGATGGAACAATAACTGCAGAGTTCAAAGGTTCAGCCGGACAAAGCTTTGGAGCATTTCTTGCAAAAGGAGTGCAGTTTAAGCTTCACGGCGACTCAAACGATTATTTGGGCAAAGGACTTTCAGGCGGAAGGATTATTGTTGTTCCTCCTGATGGAACCGAATATGCCCCTGAAGATAACATCATCATTGGAAACACGGTAATGTACGGTGCCACATCAGGCGAGGTATATATTAACGGAGTTGCCGGTGAACGCTTTTGTGTAAGAAATTCAGGTGCAACGGCAGTTATTGAAGGCGTAGGAGATCATTGCTGCGAATACATGACTGGCGGTAGAACCGTTATTCTGGGTAAAACCGGTAGAAATTTTGCTGCCGGTATGAGCGGTGGAATAGCATATGTTCTTAATACAGTAGGTAATTTCGATTATTTCTGCAATATGGGAATGGTTGAGCTATCGCTGGTAGAGGATCCATCCGACGTCAAGGAGCTTAAGGAGCTGATCACCAAACATCTCAACTATACTGCTTCTCCACTTGCTGATCGTATCATCACGAACTGGAATGAATACCTTCCAAAGTTCATCAAAGTGATACCCTACGAATACAGAAAGGTTCTTGAAGAAGAAAAGCTCGAAGCAATCAAGCGCAAAATCGCCGAAGTCGAACGCGACGTCGAGAGCCAGCCCGTATCCTAAATCAAAAGCAAAATCAAAAAAAACGGGCTGAAAGCCCAACACAACAGAAAAAAATGGGAGATCCAAAAGGTTTCATAAAAATCCATCGCAAAGAAGCCGGCAACCGTCCGGTTCCTGAGAGAATCTACGATTTCAGCGAGGTAGAACAGACACTAAACACAGAAGACAGAAAACTACAGGCATCCCGTTGCATGGACTGTGGAATTCCATTCTGTCACTGGGGATGTCCTGTTGAAAACATCATTCCAGAATGGAACGACGCCGTATACAAAGGAGAGTGGAAACGCGCCATCGACCTGATGCACGCTACAAACAACTTCCCTGAATTTACCGGAAGAATCTGTCCTGCTCCTTGTGAACATGCCTGTGTTCTTAATATAGACGGTAGTCCTGTTACAATTCGTGAAAACGAAGCTGCCATTGCAGAGTACGCATTTTCAGAAGGATACATTAAACCAAAACCTCCGCTTAAAAGATCTGGAAAAACGGTTGCGGTTATTGGATCAGGTCCCGCAGGACTCGCAGCTGCTGATCAGCTTAACAAAGCCGGACACCTCGTAACAGTTTTCGAAAAATCCGATGCAATAGGTGGGCTTCTGCGATATGGAATTCCGGATTTCAAACTAAGTAAAGTCGTTATAGACCGCAGAGTCCATATTCTTGAGCAAGAAGGAATCATTTTTAAAACCGGAATAGATGCGGGTAAAGATATTTCCGCAAAAGAACTTCTGGAAAAATTTGATACCATTTGTTTATCAGTAGGGGCAATGAAACCCCGTGATCTGCCTGTTGAAGGACGCAATCTTAAAGGCGTTCATTATGCAATGGAATTCCTTACCCAGCAAAATAAAGCATCTCGTGGAGAAATTATTTCATCGGATGAAAGAATATTTGCAAAAGATAAAACTGTTCTTGTTATCGGAGGAGGTGATACCGGTTCTGATTGTGTGGGAACAGCAATACGTCAGGGAGCGAAACGGGTAATGCAGATAGAGATTCTGCCTCAACCACCCGAAAAACGTGATGCTGATAATCCATGGCCATATTATGGATATACTCTCAAAACTTCAACCTCTCACCAGGAAGGCTGCGAAAGACATTGGAACCTGTCAACAGTTAAATTTCATGGGAAAGAAAGCGTAGAAAAGGCCGAAGTTTCCAAAGTAGAATGGCTTAAAAATGGTTTTTCCAGGCCGGAGATGAAAGCGGTTCCCGATTCTTCAGAAATGATTGAGGCAGATCTTGTACTTCTTGCCATGGGATTTGTACAACCAGTTCACGAAGGTCTTTTGAATGATCTCCAATTGGCTTATACCGACAGAAACAACGTTAAAATATCCGGAAAATACCAGACATCAGTACCTAAGGTTTTTGCAGCCGGTGATACAGTTCTGGGAGCCAGTTTGGTTGTAAGAGCGATATTCTCTGGCAGATCAGCGGCAAAAGAAATAAATGCCTTTCTGAATGCAGAATCATAATGATTTGAATTTGAATGAAGAGTATAGATTTCATGGGATTTTTGAGCATAAACAGATCATTATATTTTTCGCTTGTTTTTTAATCATTAATTACTATTTTTGAACCCATTATGATTAACCAAATATCCGTCTCTGCCCGTTATTGGTTGTGGCGCGCTTTACTTAAGAGCACGTAAACAAGTTATGCATTGATGGGAAAGATATACCGGAGAGGCAAGTTGTTTACAACTTGCCTCTTTTCTTTTTAAGAAACTTAAACAAAAAACCAAATACCTAAAAACCATGAGCAAAATCCACAAATTCAATCTATCCGAAGATCAGATGCCACAGCAGTGGTATAACATTATGGCTGATATGCCCAATAAGCCACTGCCTCCGCTTCATCCCGGCACCAAAAAGCCTATTGGCCCTGAGGACTTGAGTGCAATCTTCCCAATGGAACTTATTAAACAGGAAGTATCAACCGACAGGTACATTGACATACCTGAAGAAGTTCAGGAAATATATAAAATATGGAGACCAACTCCACTGATAAGAGCATATAACCTGGAGAAATTCCTTGATACTCCCGCTAAAATCTATTACAAAAATGAAAGTGTAAGTCCCGCAGGATCACACAAACCTAACACTGCTGTACCCCAGGCATATTATAATTACAAAGCTGGTGTTAAGAAAATGACTACCGAAACCGGTGCAGGTCAGTGGGGAAGTGCCCTTGCATTTGCCACACAGCATTTTAACATCGATTTGAAAGTGTTTATGGTAAAAATATCCTATCACCAGAAACCTTATCGCAAGTCAATGATGAATCTCTGGGGAGCAGATGTAATCCCATCCCCAAGCATTCTTACCGATTCAGGAAGATCTATTCTGGCTCTTGATCCTGATTCACCGGGAAGTTTGGGTATAGCAATCTCCGAAGCTGTTGAAATGGCAGCCAAAGATCCGGAAACCAATTACTCCCTCGGAAGCGTGCTCAACCATGTTTTGCTACACCAGACTGTAATTGGACTTGAGGCTCTCAAACAGATGGAAATGACAGGAAATTATCCTGACGTAGTTATAGGCTGTTTTGGCGGAGGAAGCAATTTCGGTGGCATATCTTTTCCATTCCTGGGAGAAAACTTCCGTAATGGAAAGAAAACAAGGATTCTCGCTGTAGAACCCGCTTCCTGTCCGAAACTAACACGAGGCAAGTTTCAGTACGATTTTGGCGACACAGTAGGATTAACTCCACTGCTTCCAATGTACACCCTCGGACATAACTTTGTTCCCGACACCATCCATGCAGGAGGTCTGCGTTACCACGGAGCTGGCGCCATTGTAAGTCAGTTGTTAAAGGATAAATTGATTGAGGCCACATCGGTTAAACAGCTTGAAACCTTTAGAGCGGGGATGATCTTTGCTAAAACCGAAGGGATCATTCCCGCACCGGAGACCTCACATGCTATTGCTGCGGTTATCAGAGAAGCCGAACAGGCAAAGAAAGAAGGGAAAGCAAAAACTATCCTTTTTAACTTCTCCGGACACGGAATAATCGATCTTGCAGCATACGATAAATATTTCGAGGGAAAACTCGAAGATCATGAAGTCTCCGACAAACAAATCGCTGAAAGTGTTTCTCAGCTTGAAAATCTGGTTTAAATAGTAAAATTGGATTAACTGTAATCCCTCTTCATTCGAAGGGGGATTTTTTTTTATAGATTTTGTTGTAGATTTGATATTTTCTGATGGAATTTTAGGCTTATATAGCTAAATTGGGTCTATAGGGATGATTTTGCTAGGGAGTACAAGTACGTTAGCAACCAGCCGAAAAACGACACCAAACGAAATTGACAATTGCTTAAGGGCATCTCTAAAAACCCATTGTTGATATAATCATCTGAATGTTAATAACATAACTATGATATTAAAGCGATAAAGTGCCTGATAGTAAAACGTTCTGGTTATACCGTGAGCACCTCATAAAAAAAGAAAAATGTGATAAACAAAGTAATAGAAAAAGGATACCACAATAAACCTTTAACCGAAAAACAAATAGCCGACAATAAAGAGAAGTCCAGGACAAGGGTGAGGGTCGAACAAATATTTGGCTTCACGCAATCCGATTGCGTCTATCAATTTGTAATAAGATGTATAGACGACATTATTGCGTATACACATTCGTTAGCGGTCATTGCAAAAACAGAAATAATGAGTTTAAAGTTATCAATTGAATATTAGTAAAACAATAAAAATATGAATGAAGAAATAAAATCAGCATTATTTAGAGTTTTACCATTTGCGATAATTCTTTTCATTTTAATTATACGAATAAGACAAAATAAAATCAATCCTAAAGATTTATACATTAGTAAGCCATTTTCAATTAACCGATTTTTGCTTTGGACAATTGGGTTTTTGATTTTCATTTTATTGACAGAATTTACTTTTTATAAGTTAGGGATTTTAGAAATAGATAAATGGAACCATCCATTGTATCCTTCTATTATTAGAATATTAGGGGCAGTGATTTTAGCGCCTATAGTTGAAGAATTTATTTTTAGAGGTTTAATTTTGAACGTTCTATCTAAACGAAATGTAAACATACACTTTGCAATTTTTATTCAAGCCTGTTTCTTTGTATTGCTGCATAATTTTACATTTGAAAATAGTTTATCTTCAAATATCGGTATTGTACAAAGTCTAATTGACGCTTCTTTATTTGGTTATGCAAAATATCACACAAAATCAATTTATACTCCTATTACAATGCATATGACTGGAAATTTCATTGCGACTTTTGAGCGTTTTATCTTTTAACTATCAAGACTAGAGAATGCGACAATAATTATTTCAATACTAGCAAAAAATGATAAAGAATCTACAGACGATGACAAAACAACGAACCGCTAACAGCACCTACCCAAAAGGCGGGGTTTCGTGCTTCGCAGACACATTTGTGCAAACCGAAAGTTCAGTTCTCCGAATGAAGTTTAGTGGTAAAATCCCCGCCCTTCTTGTAGTTGCAAACCGTGTGTGTCTTGAATCAATCCGTGAAAGCGGAAAGAGTGCTGTA
>Ga0105048_10001329_pt1 | contig 40107 bp, 34 predicted proteins | sample MAT05_FD_78382 | JGI IMG/M metagenome (GOLD analysis project Ga0105048, IMG submission 78382) | Freshwater microbial communities from Lake Fryxell liftoff mats and glacier meltwater in Antarctica - MAT-05 | ecosystem: Environmental > Aquatic > Freshwater > Ice > Liftoff microbial mat | place... | reverse complement strand
GTGATGGAAAACGCAGCAGGCGGCTTGTCGAGCGGCACATGCAGTGAAGTGGTTTCGGTAGGGATGGGATCGTTCATGGCTATCAGCTCAGGTGTCGGCATCTTGGTCCTGTTGCCGGCGGCCCGCAAATTGAAGGATTGTGCTCTGCGCTCCGGTTCTCATGTCGCTCTCAACTCAACCTTGCTCCGATCAGCCTCAGCGTCCAGGTATATCACGGCCCCCCGCTTGCTCAGGACCGCCTGGAACTTCGCCCCGACGGCAAGCTCGAGCTCACTCTCAAAAACGTTTGGAAAGACGGCACCCGCGCACTCCTGCTTCCGCCCCGCGATCTCATCATCCGCCTCATCGCGGCTATCCCACCTCCGCGCTTTCATCTAGCGCGGTATTTTGGTGTCCTCTCAAGCCACTCCAAGTTTCGCTCCGAAGTCGTCCCTAAGCCGCCAGTCGATCTATTTCTTGCCACGATCCCGCACGCGGAGACACGAAAGTACGTGGAACGCGTGATGACCAACTGGATCCGCTACACCTACTTGGCGGGTGATGAAGAGGTGCTTCCCAAAGTGTCGCTCACGCAGCCCAGCGCCATCACCATCGACACCGATGCCTACTGAGCTCTTAGGACATTGATCTCATCGTCGAGTTAAGTTCAGAGCCAATCGACAGCTGCGCCGTCGCTAATTGGACGTAGGATTCGAGGCGCGAAGGCTCGCCAGCCTGGGGCGGAGCACCACGCGGCGAACACGCCGGCGGCGCACTTCATCGACGATGGCATCATAGGCACCGATCCGCACTTCATCACCGGGATGGGCAGGACGCCCCAGCGAAGCCGTGATGTAGCCGGCCAAGGTATCCTCAGCGTCGGCACTGCCGGTATCCAGACCAACCACGATCAGCTCATGCACCAGCACCGCACCATCCGCGATAATGGTGCCATCTTCCCGCAGCTGAAAGCGCGGGGCTTCCTTATCCAGCTCGTCCGTAATCTCCCCAACCACTGCCTCAACAGCATCTTCGAGCGTCACCAGGCCTGAAGTGCCGCCAAATTCGTCCACCACGATCGCAATCGGAACGCCTTCGCGCTGAAATTCGGACAACACGTCACCCACGAGCGAGGAGCCTGGCACAAACAGCACCTTGCGCACGCGCGCTCGCAGATTCTCCGAGCCGCCAGCCGGCGACACGAACAAATCTTTCACGTAGAGGTAGCCGGTGATCTCATCCGCACCACCGTGCTCGCTCACAGGATATCTGCTGAAGCCATGATGACGCGCCGCCTTTAAGCTCACTTCCGGAGAATCAGCGAGAGCCAACGTGGTCATGTCCACACGTGGCACCATGATCGCTCGGACGGGTAGATCAAAGCCTCCGAGCACGCGCGTCAGCGTCTCACGCTTTCGCTGATCCAAGCCGGTTTCAGCGAAGGAACTCTGAAGCACGATCCTGAGCTCGGCCACCGAAAGGGAATCGCTGCCGTGTTCGACGGGCCGTACGCCGACCGCACGCAAGAGCCTATTCGATACGCCATTTAAGACCCAGAGCGCTGGCGAAAAGAGCCAATAGACCACGCGCATCGTCGCAGCCGTTTGGCGCGATACTGCCTCGGGGAATTGGATGGCGAGCGACTTGGGAACCAGCTCCCCCAAGATGATGTGCAGCACGCTGATAATCACGAACGCCGTGGTCAACGAAATCGCGTGGCTGGCTTTTTCGGCTACGCCAAACTGCGATAGGACTGGTGAGAGCAGCGTTGCCACCGCCGGCTCACCCAGCCAGCCGAGTGCCAGCGACGACAAGGTGATTCCGAGCTGCGTGGCCGCAAGATATCCGTCGAGCTTACGGATGGCAGCGAGGGCTGCCTGGGCCTTGGCATCTCCAGTGGCAGCCAAAGCCTTCAGCGACGTTGGACGCACTTTGGCGAGCGCGAACTCCGTGGCCACGAAGAAAGCGTTGGTAAGAACGCAGAGCAAGACGGCGAGGAGGAGCAGGGCGAAGATGCTGGCATGCTCTCAGTCTGCCTTCAAGCATGCGCGATCCGCCACGGAAGGCCGTCAGGCGTCGCTCAATAGACACCAATCGGAAGCGCTCGTCGGCTGAGCAAGGCGCTGCCTAGGCCCACATCGGCGTCACCCGCGAAACGGGTGGAAAAGGCCTCTCGCAGCACGCTTTCGGCAAGCTTCGCTCGGGGTGAAAAGCCCCACGCCGGTTCTTGCGACGTGTCGTTGGGATCGGCATAAAATCGCCACACAAAAAAGCCAGCAAACCATTTCTGATCCATGAACGCCCCGAGAAGCGCGTGGTATGCCTCTGCCTGCGCCAGCTCGTTCACCTCAACTCGCCCAAGGTGTTCGGGCCATTCCCACGGACGCACGGCCGGGTTGCTGCGTGTGGTGTAGCCGAACTCTGTAAATATGACAGGCTTTCCCCACGTAGTAGCTAGCTTCTGCACACCCGCTGCAACTTCTTGCGCGCCCGCCCGCAGCACCTCTGGAGAGGCGCCGTCTTTTTGAGCCAAAGGGTAAAAAGCATTGATCCCGATCAGATCCAGCTCCCCCCAGATAGTGGTAGATTCGGCATCATCCCAATTGGCAGCGTAGGTTAACAAGCCAGAATAATGGCGGCGCACCTCGCGGATAATCGGCAAAAACAGCGGGGTTCGAGTCGTTGTCACCCAGCTTCTCAGTTCTACGCCGAGTGCGAAGATGTCCGCATGAGCGAGCTCCGCCGTGTCCGCCCAACCGAGCACAAACCGGCGGTAGGCTTCTGCCCAGGCTTGCCACGCTCGATCATTTTCAGGCTCGATTTCAGCACGCCAGCCGCCTGTTTCCACCCAAAGGTGGGGAACCAGCATGACCTTCAAGCCACGTTGGTGAGCCTGTCGAATGGCAAGCACCAGCGCTTTGCGATTGCTCTCATAGGGAGCTTCGAAAGTCTGTGAGATACCAGAGGGGGTCAGATCCCAAACGCGACCAAAGGGCGTCAAGCTCACCCAGCTGGCGCCCATGCGCACGGCTTCATCAAGCGTTTGCTGGTACGCCAAGCTGCCATAGCCTCGATCGGGATGCAGGCTATTTTCAATGGGCCCGATCGTGATGCCTCGGATAGCGTTTTTTATCAGTTCGTCGCGCTCCTCCAGATACTTGTCGTCGTGTTTCAAGGTCAGAGCGGGAACGGCTGAAGACGCAGGCTCTGCCCGCACGGAGCCGAGCACGGCCGCGACTGCGAGGCCCACACAGAGCGATTTCCAGCGAAAATTCCCGGTCAGCATGAGCGTGGCGTCAGGCCCCGAACGCGGATGTATACAAAGCGCTCAGCGCTTCGGGGCTCATTTCAGCGAGCGTGGGGAAGGTGGCGTCGGCGCCCGCTGCCGACAATTCTGACTCTTGGTAGCTTTGAGCCACGGCCACACAAAAGAGTCCTGCAAGCTTGGCGGCCTTCACACCTGCCAATGAATCTTCAATCACGAGAGCCTGCAGCGCCTCAGCTTTCGGCAGCCGTGTCTGGAGGTACAGCAAGCCGAGCTCATACCCTTCCGGATCGGGCTTGGAGCGTGTCGTGTCTTCTGCCGAGATGATGTGATGAACCGAACTTTTGGCGTCGAGAAACTCCAACCCGAGAATGATTTCGTCCCTGAGCGCCCCTGACACGATGCACACAGGGCCTGACTGGGCACGAAAATCGAGTGCAGCCTTCGCACCCTTGAAACCTTTGAGTTCGGCCTGAGCGAGGCGCAGGTAGACGGGGCGCTTCCGCTCAATGAGTTCCCGCAAGAAGGCACTATCAAACGCGCGCTGAGCGTCGTTCAGAATGGCAGAAAAAGCACCCGCATCGTCGAAGCCAATATAACGCTCCCAATAGGTCGCCTCGTCTACAGCGAGGCCGAGCGGGCTCAACACCTCCCGGAATGCGGTTAGATGTACGGCTTCGTCATCAATCAACACCCCGTTGTAGTCGAATAAAGTCGCAGGAAACGTCCTCATTGCTCGGCGGCGTAGCACAAGAGCCACCGTCTGCTTAGACCAAGCTGCGCGCGCCCTTGAAAACCCCTTGCCGTTGTGCAAGCTTCCGCGCCCTAAAACTCGAGGAATGCCCCTGAATGAGCAAAGGTGATCTTTTGGAAATGGAGGGCGTCATTCAAGACGCTCTCGGCGGCGGGCAATATACCGTCAAAGTCGACCAAGCGGAGGCCGTCGTTCGGGCTCAGCTTTCAGGTCGCATGCGTCGCCACCACATTCGCGTGCTCCCGGGTGATCGCGTTCGAGTCGCCGTGTCTCCCTATGATCTGAGTCACGGTTTGATCGTCTACCGCGGAAAGTAATTTGGTCGGCTCGCGGTCGCTCTGCGTACTTTTGTGTGCGGGCCTCCTCGGCTGCCGCGCTGAAAAATCCGACAGCGAACCAGGTCCGGCCCCGAAGCAGGCTACCGTTCCTTCTGAGCGCACCCAGCGTCAGCTCGGGAATGCTGGGCAGCCAGCAGTTCTCTATTTGCCAGCCGAGGGTCTTGGAGTCGTTGACTCAGTACCGCGAGAACGCGTCGGTTTTTGGGAACAGCCACTCGCCGCTCGGCGCCGGTGTCCCGCAGAGATGGTCGATGTCCGCGGTGAATACTGCATCGATCGCTTTGAAGCGAGCTTGCAGGATGAACACACTCACAGGCCTCTTTCGCCATTTTATCCGGCTAACGTCCGGGATACGCAGCACTGGTTCAAGCAAGGCCAAATGTTGCGTGGCTCCGCGAGAACCGAGGCGGGTCGGAGCCTAGCGGTCCCCGTACCGCCTGACGTTCAGCTCACCGGAAGCGTGAAGCCGATGGCAGTCTCCTTGCAAAATCAGCTACCAAACGGCTACATGAGTGGTGAAGCTGCGGCACGTGCCTGTCAGAACGCAGGCAAACGTCTGTGCACTGCGAGCGAATGGCGCTCGGCTTGCCGCGGGCAAAAGCAGTCCCGCTACCCTTACGGCGATGAATACCGCTCTGGCCTGTGCAACGTGTTCCGGACGACTCACCCCGCCGGCGTTCTGCATGGCAATCCTTCCCTCCATCACCTCGATCCAAGGCTGAATTTGGTGGCGGATAGTGAAGGTCCGTTGCTCAGGAAGACCGGAGAGCTGGCCACGTGTCGCAGCGAGTTTGGCAACGATGCCGTCTTCGACATGGTCGGGAATCTTGATGAATGGGTAGCGGGGCCTCCTGGGCTATTTTTAGGTGGGTTCTATGCGCGAGCCACGCGCGACGGGTGCGACTCAGAAATCTCCGTCCATGCCTACGAATACCTGGACTACAGCCTGGGATTTCGCTGCTGTCTGTGAGGGAGCGGCCGCGAGGAAACGGAGCCGCTTCCGAGAATATCCCTGAATTTTACCGGAAGATTTGGCCCAAAGTTCGCTTCTTTCGCATACTTCGCGGGTGATGTGCAGGGCTGGCTATCAGGGCGTGAAACGGGGGAGCTGCGCCTTGGAAGCTGAGTCTGGCTAGCGATGGGGTTAGTTCGAAAGCTCTGGAGGTCGCGCTGGTTTCGGTGCTTCGGTGTCGTGGCAGTCTTTGTTCTTACGAGCCCGACGACCCAGCCGCTGCCGGGGCCTGGGCTCCCGGCTCCAACGCCAGAAGCTGCGCTGAGTGCGCTACTTCTGAGACGGAAGATCGTCGCGCGCGAACAAAATGTGCACTTTCTACAGGACTGCGTCGGCAAGTGGACTTGCTACTTGCGGGGGCGAGGGGTGATCGTACTTGGGCGTCGGGCTGACTCATTGCCCGACATATTTCTGCTGCACGCTCGGGCATCCCTGGAGGAGCGCCATGTTCTGGGTCTTTCCCTAACCTACAATACGACCCACACGCGCCTCGCCGAAGAAACTGAACTCGTGGTGCAGTCGCCGTTTGCTGCCTGGACAATTTCGGACGGTGAACGCTCCCAGATCTTTCTTGTCGACACGCACGGGGAACCCGCACCTACGTCTCCGGACTGGACTCGTTTCAATCGCCTTCAGAACGCACTCACCAACTTTCAGGAAACTGGGCAATTTAATGGCCTTGGGAGCCGCGCCTTCGCGCACCAACGGGCAATCGGGATCCGATTGAGCTTTGAAGCTGATGCGCTCAGGGTCGAAACCAAGGCTGGAGTCAACCGCATCCCGCTCGATCCCGAAGCGCCATTAAGCGGGCCCTTCATCAAGGAAGTCACTCAGCCCAAAGCCCGTCCGGGGAACTTCGTCACGTGGGCGGTTGATCGAGTGCGAGCCGCTCCTTGGATCGGTGCTTCGGGCATCGATTGGCTCAAGGCCGTCGCCTACAAAGCCGACGATGGGCTTCGCCAGATCAAGAGTGAAGTGCTTGAAGAAGACGGAAAGGTCGAGCTCGAGGAGGCGCTCGGCTCCCTTTCGGCAGTGAAGCCTATCGAAAAAACCAGTGCTGTCGCGGGTTGGCCCCCAGCTCCCGTCCAGCCACTGTTTCGGACGCCACTAGTTAACGAAGGGAAGTGGGCATCGCTTGAGGGTGACCCTTTCGTCGGCACCACGGCCGAAGGGACACCTTTCGCCTCGACATTCCTTAGGCTGGATCGGGCGCGCTCTTACGTGCAGATATTCATCACACTTTGGGATCCGCGCCGTGTGAGCTTGCACATGGTGAGCGGCACGGTCGAGCCCAGAAGCGCCACCGCCGAGGTGGGTACGGGCATTATTCCCAGAGATCCGGAGATTCTGGAAACGGTGGTGGCTGCGTTCAACGGCGGCTTTCAGGCCATGCACGGCGAGTTCGGAATGATGGCAGATGATATCGTGTACCTGCCACCCAAGCCCTACGCGGCGACGATTGCTGAAACTCGTGACGGCGCGACAGCTTTTGGAACCTGGCCCGAAACTAATGTGATCCCGTATCGACTCTTGTCGTTTAGGCAGAACCTCTCCCCGCTCGTCGTCGATGGCCAGATCAATCCCTATCGGCGGCACTGGTGGGGTGGAATGCCCGACGGCTGGACGCAGGAATCTCGGACGGTGCGGAGTGCGCTGTGTGTCACGCGCGATAATTTCATTGCCTATTTCTATGGCAACAGTGCCGATCCTGAGCAGCTGGGTAAGGCCTTGCAGCTCACCGGCTGCATGTATGGCGTGCATCTGGACATGAACGCGGGGCACAGTGGGTGGGAATTCTACCGGATTGCCAAACGTGGAAAGCTCCGGCCGTTGCCTCGACCGCTTGAGGAATTTTGGCAGGCTGAAGGCAAAGTGCCCGAAATGAAGGGTTTTGATTTTCAGGCCCGGCTGATGAACAAATCGACAGCTTTGATGAACTTTCCCCGCTACATTCATCGATCCACGCGCGATTTCTTCTATCTCAGGTTGCGCCAAGCGCCCGTGCCGATGGAGCAAGCGGTGGTGCGAATCTTTCCCGAGACACCCATTCTGCCACCGAATAAGTGGGCGTTCGTCCAAGAGCGTCCGGTTGGGAGCGCTGTGCGTGAGCCTAAGCCAGAAGAGCTGAAGGACGTGCGCTGAATGGTACTCAGCAAGTCAGCGATCATCGGGATCATGGCGTTAGCCATTGGCGGTGTTGGCGTCTGGTTCGTGGTGGGGTCGTTGGCTTCCCGGGGCAGGAACACCGGCGCTCAGCCTGGTCCCGCGCTTGGCACGACCAAAGTGCTCGGCGTGGGAATCGTACCGAAAACGGCCCACAATGTGAGCTCTGGATCGGCACCCGCGCCGTCGGCACCGACGCTCGAACAACTCCCAACGTTCTCCGAGGAAGCGGCGGCAAGCACACGGGAACTGCGACCGGTCGAGGTCCAGCGCGAAGCGTTGCTCGAAGAGCTGCGTTCGTACTTCGCGCTCAACGCACCAACGATTCAGAAGCTCGCGGCCATCTTTGGCACGTCTAAGTACTTAGGTCAGGGCCTGCCCAAGGTGACACTGCACCCATTGAGCCGTGCTGAGTGCCTAAAAACGCGGGAAAGTTTGCGAGCAACCGATGCGGATGCGTTGGCCTGCGGGGCCAAGAACATGGCTCGGGTCACGAGCAAAACAAAGGGCGAGGGTAAACAAGTAGCCCCGATCTGCATCGATCGCTTTGAATTCCCCAACATACCTTGTGAGTACCCGTTAACCTGGGTGCGCTCCAGCGCAGCTTCTGAGATTTGTCAGGCGCTCGGCAAACGCTTGTGCGATGCGCACGAATGGGAGGGCGCGTGTGCCGGAGACTTGAGGCCTACAGAAGAAGAGTACTTCTTTGGAAAGCCCCGCTTCCAAGCTGAGTACTATGCCAATCTTCGCCGTACCCTGGTGTGGAGTTACGGCCCCACCAAGAACCACGCTTTGTGTGCCACCGGTGGCTTAAAAAGCCCCGAGTGTTTTGCGAGCGGCTACAGCTGTGGGTCGAATACCTATCCAGCGGGGTCGTTCCCGGAATGCAAGAGTGCGTTTGGTGTCTACGATCTGAACGGAAATGTCGCTGAGCACATGAACATGCCACTTAAGTCCGAGGAATTAACTAGCAAGGGCGGCCTCGGGCGGACGGAGATGAAGGGGAGTTGGTTCATTTTTCAGCAGAAAGAAACCCATCCCGACGATTGTCGCTGGCGCGCACTCGATTGGCACGGCACCGATATCGAGGATCCCAACAGCCACCACAACTATCACCTTGGATTTCGCTGCTGCAAGAGCCTCGCGCCAGGCAGCCCTTGAAGTTAACGCTTTGCGGTGCGGCGCTTCGGGCTCTTGATCAGATCCGAAGCCAGGCTGGCGAAGCGCTGCGCTAAACCGGCCCAGTCGAAAGCCTCCGCAAACTGCCGCCCGCTTCGGGCTCGCGCGTCGTCGCCCGCCGCATTGAGCAGCGTCACGATGTGGGCAGCGGTGGTTTCGGCGTCGGTTGCCGGCAGGTAATCGGTGCCTGGCTTGAGCGCAAAACCTCGCACCGCAACTTCGCTGGCCACCAAGGGGAGGCCACTCGCCAGCGCTTCCAGGATTTTCAGTGAGGAGCCAGCGCCTTGTGAAAGCGGCATCGCGCACACGCGGGCCTGTTCAAGAAACGGGGCAACCGACGCTACTCTGCCCGTGACTGCCACGCGTGCGGAGCCGAGCCGCAAGACCTCACGCGTCGGATTGGCGCCGCACAGGGTGAGTTGCGCCTCAGGGCATACGCGCCACACCGCGGGCATCACGTTTTCTGCCAACATTTTAGCTGCGGCGACGTTGGGCGCGTGGTCCATCAAGCCCACAAACAGGATCCCGCTGCCAAGCCGTTCGCTGGCTGGAATGAAGCGGATTTTGCCGAGATTGACGCCATTGGGGATCACCTCCGGCGCGCTGCCTCGAAACGTTGCGATGTGTTCGGCATCGGATTGCGTGACAGCCACCACGCCCTCAGCTTCACGCCAGAGGTGTCTTTCCCAGACTTCCAGTTTTTGGACTTCAGCCAGTCCTCTGCCCTGCTTCAGCGCCTCCAATTTGGCAGCTAGATAACGGCTCTCAATGTTGTGCTCATCAAGCAACAGCGGAGCGTCGAGAGTCAAGGCCCAACGGGCGGCATGGCTGTGCTCTACGACCGCCAAATCAAACGGGCCAGCAGCCCTGAGAGCGGCCCTTTGCTGCGTGGGGGAACCGCGGAGCACTCGCTTTGGCAGCTTCGACCAGGGCCAAGTTGGCACGAGTCGCCGTGCAATTTGCACGGAGCTAAACTGGGCAAGCTCAGGCGCCGCTTTTGCCTGGGCGCTCTCGCTGAATCCCGCCTGAGCGAACAGATGAACTTCGCCGAGTTGTTGGAGGCCAAGTGCCAGCTCTGAAATACGGATCCTGCCGCCGGTGAAAGCGGGGGCTGGCAGATAGGGAGTGAACAGAGCGATCTTCGCCACGCGCCGACTTTCTATACGGAAACGAGCTCTCGGTATGCGTCGGCGGTGGCGCTCCCCACGACGGCCGGCGAAAGCTGCTCCAGGTGTTCACCCGCGGTGCGCTCTGGCAGAGCTTGCGCGGCGCAAAGGGCCTGTTCGAGCAGCGCAGGTTCTAGCTTCCCGCGGTACAGCTGAACCCAAGTGTTCCCCATGAGCCGCTCAAGATCCTCTGCGGCACCCAGCCGAGGCATCAACACCGGACGATCAAAAGATAGCGCTAGGACAGCCGAGCCGGAGTTCAATATTTCTTGGTAGGGAAGCACCACCACGTCCGCGGCTCTGAGGTAATTCTGAAGCTCGCTGTCGGCAACATGAGCGGGGTGAAAGAGGATGCGGGAGTCTTGCGCTGCTAGCTGTTCGAGGCCTTGCCGAATAGCCTCGGTACGCGGACGTCCGGCAATCACAAGTCTCAAATCATCCCCGGCGAGTGCAGAAAACGCAAACCCCAACGCGGGGACGTTCTTGTAATCGGCGATGGTGCCGACAAACACCAAAACTCGGCACGCTTGAGGAAGCTGGAGGGCGCTTCGCGCTTGCTCGCGCGAAACGTGGTCAGGGTAGCAACCGCGATAGTGCGGATGCGGTATCGTGAAGCCCGCTTTGCCCCGAAGTGCCGGAAAACGCTGCTGTGCGGCATGTTTGCCAGTCTCGCTGAGCGCGAAGTAGCCATCCAAGAGCGGCACGAAGCGTCGCCAAAAGGCGGCTTCTTGCAGTGGAAACCGGCGATCGTGGGCACCGAGATTGTGCACCGTCCAGATGAGCTTCGTCCCACGTTGCTTCAGACGCTTCATCGCCAGCAGCAACGCTTCGGTGGTGACGCGTGCCGAAAACAGTCCGTGGTTGAATACGGATTCAGGCCAGTGCACATGAAAGATCTCATACTGGCCAAAGACCGCTCGGGCGAACTGGTAGCTATCGACTCGGATCCCGAGCTGCCGAACGTGCCGGTAGAGAATGTTGGTGTAGGGGTTGAGGCTCGAAGCTGCAGGGCGTGCGAGTACCCGCATTCTTTACTTGACGCTTCTCGGACGGACCGCAGAGAGCGGAGCCTCACTCGCACGCGCCTGTTCATTCCAAACAGGTTGGCGAATGCTTGCAAGGTCCATCGCAGATGGTGGACGTAGGCAACCACCCAATGCCAGCAAACCATGCACCACGCTCATGTTGACTAAACGGCCAAAAGCCTGCCTCGGGGAGCTTTCCGTGGTTTCTCGGGAACAGTGCTCGCGGGCCTCGTCAAAGGCCTCATAATACGCGGCAATCCCGCGCTCAGGGTGTCTCAAGTGGCGGACCAACTGTGAAGCTTGGTGTCCCAGGTGTTTTCGTTGTGCCGAATCTCGGAGCAAGCGAAGTACTGCGTTGGCAAAGCGCCAGTTGGCCTCCTCAACGTTGTTGCCGCTCGGGATAAGCACGCCGTTCTTGTCCGTCTGGACCTGTTCGCTCACACCCATGTTATCGGCAAACGCAATCACCGGCAGTCCACACCACATGGCTTCGCTCACAACTTGCCCGTACGTTTCCGAAAGGGAGGTGTAAACAAACAGATCGGCGTGTTGATACCAATGTGGCACTTCGGTGAGAGGTTTTTCTCCGACGAACAGCGTCCGCTCCCGTACGCCTAGGCGTTCAGCATGGGCTTTGAAGGCTGCGTGGTCCGGGCCATCGCCAATCAGCGTCAGTGTGGCATCCGGGCAGGCCACGGCAATCAAAGATGCGAAGATGTTGAGTAGTCTCTCCACTTCCTTCTCCCGCGTGTGCCGACACACCACGAGCAAGCGATAGCCACGCTTCATGTGCGAAGGATAAGGATCGACGTTCGTCGTGCGGTTGAAGATAGCTGGATCCACGCTGCGCGGGATCACGTGAATCGGGGCCAAAACGCCCTGCTCTTGCCAGTAGCGCTTGAGGCCGCTGGAAAGCACCACCACGCCGTCTGTCTGGTTATAGAGCGCGGCATTCTGACGCTGAGCCCAGGGCACCACGCGATCAGAAAGCAGATTCTGGAGGCGCTCATGGCGTCGCAGAGAATCTGGAAGTATGACGTTCACCACCGAAGGCAAGTGCACGGTGTTCACGCAAAGCATCGGTACGCGATGCTTCTTTCGGAGCCACACGCCGAGCTCGGTGAGCCGCGAGCCCGATTGAGCCAACACCATGTCAAACTTCTCATCGGCAATGCGCGCGAGCGCCTTGGCGCCTGGAAAGGGCAGATAGACTCCCGGGTGCACACGCAAAGGCACGCTCGGCAGCGTGATGTGGCGCTCGGGCAGCTCCTCCGGTCGTGCCGTCGGATCATGCGGACCTACCACCGTCGCTTCGTGGCCGCGTTTGCTGAACTCGCGGTACAGCATTTGGGAAGCAAATGACGAACCATTCGCGTACGGGATGCGAACGTAGTCGTTCAGGATCGCGATCTTGCGCGGCCAGCCCGGGTGTCCGCTGAGGTTGTCGGGTGTCCGGCCTGTGTCCGGTGAATAGGGGTAGAGGGGAGCGTTCATGGCTTGCGGGGCGTCGTAGCGCCCCTCTATAGGGGCGGGTCCGAAGTAGGAAAGGACTCGTCTAGAACCGAAAAGCGGGCCAACTTCAGCGTCAGCAGCTAGTCTCGCCCGCCTACCTGCAAGGATCTCGCCAGTGCAAAAACTCAGCAGATACGCCATAATTCAGCCTGTACCGTGCCTAGCGAGTCTGGGGGTGTCGCTTGCGTGCGACACTTTCATCGCTCCTGTGAATGAGGGATACACCCGGTGGAGCGGTAGGCGGATGCGCTCCAGTGTCAGTGGAGGTGAGTCTCGTTTTTCGAGGTGGTCAGGTTTGGCCCCTTCGGTTCCATTTGGTCTCCGAGAGCGGCGAGTTTGGATATAACAATGAAATCATTGGATAAATCTGCCAGTCCTGAACTTCCACCGCGCGTGGTCGATCGACTCCTAGGCCGCATAACTGAGTACGCAGTGCAACATCCTTGGCGAGTGCTCGCCCTTGGCCTGCTCCTACTGGCGGTCTGCGGAGCGCTGGCCTCCCGGCTTCGGGTGAATGGAAACTTCGTCATGCTGCTGCCTTCGGAGAGCGCAGCGGCCCAGCGTTTCACCAAGACCGTGGATCGAAAGGGAGGAGTCGGCTCGACCCTGATTGTGCTCGTCACGTCCCCCGATGCGGCCTCGAATCAGAAGTTCATTGATGACCTGGAGTTGCGGATAAAGAACGCTGACCTCGAGTCCATTCAAAACATGGAGCACGGTCCGTTGGCGGTGCGAGAGTTCTACCAGAAGTGGCGCTGGCTCTTCGCACCACTTCCCGATCTCGTGCGTCTCGAATGCGAGATCGCTTCTGAATTGGCGCGCCAAAGTCCCGGGTACTTGGGGCTCGACGAACCCTGTGAAACGGCCGAAGCGGAGACGGCCGAAAGTGTAACCGGCGTCGATTCGCCGGCACAGGCATCGCCCCTTGAGCGTTTGCGTTCGAAGTTTGAGAAAGAGACCGCCAAAGCCGATCAGTTTCCGACCAATTACTATCGAACTCCTGACGGGAAAACGTATGCGCTTCTGATCCGGAGCACCGCAGGAGGCATGGGGGAATTCTCTACTGACGCGCTCTATAAGAAGGTGCAGGAGCTCGCCAACGCGTTGCCCAAAAGCCGCTACGACAAGGCCACGTTGCACGGTTTTGGCGGAGATATCCCGAATGCCATCGAAGAAAGGGATGCCCTCGTCGACGACATGACGATCGTCTCAAGTGTTGCGGTGGCGCTTATTTTAGGCGTGATCGTGATCTTTTTTCGATCCCCGTTTGTGCTCTCGCACATTGGACTGGCGGTGGCGATCGGCTGCTCCGTTGCATTCGCCACGGCCTATCTCGCGTTCGGACATTTGAACGCCGCCACGAGCTTTCTGATCGCGATCATTGCCGGGAACGGCATCAACCCCGCCATCATGTACCTGGCGCGTTTCTTTGAGCTCAAGCCGAGTCGAGGCTTTGCGCCAGCTATTCTCCAGGCCGCACTGGATACACGGCGCGGTACTTGGCTGGCAGCATTGGCCGCCGCCGGTGCCTATGCCGCGTTGATGTTCACGGGTTTTCGAGGCTTCAGCGAATTCGGTCTGATCGGTGCGGTGGGCATGCTGGCCTGTTGGTCCGCTACCTTCGTGTTTTGTCCGGCTTCACTCGCCGCAGGTGAGCAGATCCGTAGCCGATTGGGGCTGCGAGCCGGGGAGGCGCGGCGTTCGAGTACAGGAAAGTTAGCCGAGCTGGTTGCTCGCATGACCACGCAACATCCTGGTTGGTTTGTCTTGGGTGGTGTGCTGCTCACGCTCGCCTTGTGCGTGCCGTTGCCGGGCTATTGGGCAAACCCGTGGGAATACAATTTCGCCAATCTGAAGAGCCGTTCAAGCGCCAATCGCGGTGCCGGTTCCTGGAGTAGGGAGTCGAGCAAAGTTTTCGCTAGTCGAGGCTCCGATCAGCTGCTGTTGGCAGATTCCATGGCGGAAGCTCCGGAAATTGCCGCCCGTGTGCTGGAGCGCGACAAACGGCTTTATCATGGGAAATACGTGGAAAAAGTGCAGACCATCTACGACCAGTTGGGTGGTGCTCCGGAGCTCGTGCAGCAGAAGCTGGAGCTTCTCACTTCGATTCGACAGGATCTGGATCAAGCGATGCCCAGGCTCAAGGGAGCCGATCTTGAGTTCGCTAGGACTTGGCGGCCGCCTGAATACTTGCGGGCGCTCACCGTCGCTGATTTTCCAGCGAACGTGAAGGAGCGTTTCACGGAAACCAATGGTCGGGTGGGCACTCCCGTGTACGTCACGCTGGCGCGTGACGTGTCTCAGAGTCGTGGGGAGAATCTGTTAGCCATTGCGGAGATCCTGGAGGGTGTTCATTCAAAAAGCGGGCAGGTGGTTCCGAATGCGAGCCGGGCCTCGATTTTTGCTGAGATGATTCGCTCGATGGGGCGCGATGGGCCTAGAGCAACCCTCTTGGCTCTGCTTTTAGTGAGCTCGCTCACGCTGTTGGTCACACGCAGTCTTTTGGGCTCGTTGGCTGTGTTGGGTTCGCTGTTGTGTGCTGTGGTTTGGATGGTGGGAGTGGCGGCGCTCACGAATATTCGCCTGAATTTTCTCAACTTCGTCGCTTTGCCGCTCACCTTCGGCATCGGCGTGGAATACGCAATCAATCTGTTCGAACGCGTGCGCGCGGAGGGCGGCGACGTAGCGCGCGGTGTCCGCTCCGCGGCAGGGCCTGTCGCTCTCTGCAGCTTAACAACTATCCTCGGATATGCGTCGCTCTTGCAGGCAGATAATCAGGCGCTTCAATCCTTTGGCCACTACGCGATGCTCGGTGAATTAGCCTGCATCATCAGTGCCGCGCTGCTGATGCCGGCGGGGCTAACGCTCGCCAGGCGGTTTCAAAAATGAAGATCGTCGATCTTTGCGAGTTCTATTCGGAGCGCGGCGGCGGTGTGCGCTCCTATCTAGACAAGATGTGCAAGGCGGCCACCGGGACCGATCACGAAGTGATCGTGGTGGCACCAGGTCCGGAGGATTCGACCACCACCGAAGGCCAAGGCACTATCATCCGTTTTGCGGCGCCCCCAATGCCCTATGATCCAACCTATCGGATGCCGTGGCGGCTGGATCGCATGCGCAGCATCGTCACGAAGCTTCGCCCCGATGTCCTTCAAGTGTCGAGCCCGTTCGCACCGGCATGGGTGGCTCGGACTATCACGGATGTTCCACTCAAGACCTATGTTTACCACTCAGATCCCATCGGGTGTTATGTCACGCGTGCGGCAGCCAGCGTCAATTTTCCCCCGCTCACCAGCCTGCTTCACGGAGTGAGCTGGGGATACTTGCGCGGTATCTGCAACTCCTTTGATGCCACAATCGTGGCCGGAAAATGGCTGGAGGAGCTACTCACGGAAAAGGGCTGCCGGGGCGTGCACACCGTACCTTTCGGCATTGATCATGCTGATTTCAGCCCAGAACATCGCGATCTAGAACTCAGAAGCCGCCTTTTAGGTCCCTTCGCCGAGCGTCCGCAGGCGAAGCTGGCTCTGATTGGCGGCCGGCTTGCCGCAGACAAACGGCAGGGCCTGCTCTTGGAGGCTCTCCGCCTAGTCAATGAAACGCAGCCTGTTGCGGTGATGCTGCTGGGCGATGGACCGGAGCGTGAACGCTTGGAGCAACAAGCGCGGGCTTTGCCAGCGTTCTCCTCAATGCTCTTCACCAAAGATCGAAAGGCCTACGCGACGCTGCTAGCCAGCGTGGATCTCGTGCTTCAGGGGTCGATGTGCGAAACGTTTGGATTCTTTCCGGCCGAAGCGCTTGCGTCGGGGGTGCCGCTGGTGGTGCCCGATCAGGGCGGTGCCGCTTATCTCGGCGATGCGAGTTGTGTGGCGAAGTACGCGGCCTTCGGTGGCCCTCAAGCGGTGGCTCGGGCCATCTTGCAGATCTTAGGACAATCGAGTTCAGACTTGCGAGCGGGTGCCTTGCGCGCCGCTTCAGGTATCCCGGAGAGCGCTGAGCACTTTCAGAATCTGTTCAGGTTTTATGAAACGCGTGTGGCGAAGCCTCGCTAGGTTTTACGAGGCGCGTGTGGCGAAGCCGAGCGAGCCCGGGCTCGCTCGGGCTGAACGGCGGACCCCTGGTTGTTTTGCCCCTCCCATTGGCTCCTGGAGGGAGACGTCGGGGAGGGGCGGCTGCTGCGCTCGGGCGGCAGCGGGGAGGGCAACCCTAGGCGAGCCCTGACACTGCCCTTTTCAGGAAATTCTTATATATATGTAATTTTGTAGTCATATGTGGGCAGGTGTAGTATTGTGTAGGTAATGGCTCCCCGCGCCCTAATATTCCCCGCTCTCGGCACATTAGGTTTGTGCCTCGCTCTCTGCGGCTGCAGTCATCCCATGGCAAAGAAGCTGGAGGGGCGATGGTTCGGGGACTCCATTGAGAATTTCAACGACGACTACGTAGCCGCTGCCACGGGCTGGGCCAAAGGCGCCAGCATGGAGTTCTCCGGGTCGACGGTGCGCGTCACGATCCCATCGGAGGAACCGCGAGTCGGCGCGTTCAAGGTCACGGGAGCTCACGCCTCGAATGTATTTCTTTCGGTGACTTCCAAAGGCGTTCCGCCAGCGAAGCTTCACTTCAAATTAGATGACGAGAACAGCATCCGTTGGATGTTGTCCGATGGGCGCTCCATTGTCATGCGCCGTGAACATTGAATCCACCAAGAAACGAGAATAATCGCATGTTTCTATTAGTTATTGCCTACTTGTTGACCCGCTCGCGCAGCGCCAAAGCTTGAGCTCTCAGTGAGCTGGCTCGCGTGGGGATACCTCGATCTCCAAGCGACGAAAGAGTTCAGCTCCCTTTTGTGAGCTGCCGAAATTGAGTGATCGCGTCCGTTGGCGTAGGCACTCGCTCGCCTTAGGCAAGAGTGGCGGCGTGAGTTCAAGCTCGCTGAGCTCGCCCTCGGCGCTCACCGAAAGCCGCGCTTGCGTGACAAACGTCAGTGAAAGCTGGCCGTTGCTCGCCACCGTCTCTGACAGGCAGGTGCTGGCGATGCGAATCAACGAATCCACGCCTGCGCCAACCTGGTCCAAGCTCAGCGTGGTGGGCAGCGTTTCTCGCGCCAAATTGGCGCGTGCGACCCGGCGCGTTGCCAAGGCTGGTGCCGGCATGGGGGCTGTCTTCGCTCGGGCGTTGTTGACCCATTCCGTGGGGTTCGGCTCCCAAACGCGTCCAGTGCTCGCGTCGAGCGCGAAGTCGCCGCTCGCGGGTGCTCTCAGTTCGAAAGCTTGACGCCCAGCGCCGAGCGAACTCACGCTCACGGTGCCACGCTCAACATCGACATGAACGCGATCGGGCTGACGGTGCACTCGAAAGATGGTGCCCTTCACGGCGACGCGCGTCTGAGCCGCCTGCACCACAAACGAGTCTGGCTGAAGGCCGGGCGTTATCTCGGCGCGTAGCTCACCTTGCGCGAGCTGGAGCACCAATGGAGCTTGATTGAGCAGCGTGGCTTCGCCTCCCAAGAACAAAGTCCAAGTGCCTAAGCGCGCATCCTGGATGGTGATGTCAGAGTGGCTTGCCACGAAGTGATCACCCACGCGGGTTTCGGTACTATTCACGTGGCTCTTGGTCCAGGTGCGGCCGTTCACGCTGCTGCTTTCGACAGGCGCCGCGAGGTTGTCCGCACGCTTCAGTGCGCTCTGGCCGGCGAGGCCTAAACCGACGATCGCAGCCGCCGCAAATGCCCATAAAAGAGCTGCTTGGCGGCGTTTGGGCGACCGAACCGGGTCAGCCGGGATCTGGCCCTCAAGCTCCGCGAAGAGCTCACACTCAAGTGCAGCCCAACGGATCGGCGGCGGCTCGGCAGCTTTCACTTCCTCGACGACTTTTCGTACTCCGCGAAGTTCCAGGCTGGAGTCGGTCACAGCCGCTCCTCGGCTGGGTCGAGTTGCTGAGCGGTGAGGTGGGCGAGATAGGGCTCCTCCTTCAGCAGCAACGCAAGCTCTCTGCGCGCATAAAACAGCCGCGTGCGCACAGTGAGCGCCGGAGCGTTGACCGTGTTCGCTATTTCGGTGGGTGACAATCCTTCAATCTCATGCAGGATAAACACTGTTCGTTTTTTCTCACTCAAGCGGTTCAGCAACCGATAGAAAGCGGCGATGCGTTCCTGTCGTGCGAATTCCTCATCGGCTTTGGGGCGTTGGTTGTCCGCGGGGTCCAGAAGCGGCAGCACATCAAACACCGGACGGCTTTTGGCATGGCGTCGGTGCATCAACACGACATTGACCGTCACACGGTGCAGCCAAGTGCTGAACTTCGACTCTGCTTTGAAGTCCTTGAGACTTCGAAATACTTGAACGAAGACTTCCTGGATGAGGTCTTCCAGGTCCGCGGATGGACCCAACATTCGATACACCACGCGTGCCACGTGGTCGCGATGTTGAATGAAGAGTGCTCGGAAGGCCTGCTTGTCGCCTGTCCGGCAGCAATCGATGAGTGCCGCTAGCTCAAGGGGCTCTGCCACGCCCCGGAGAGTAACCGAGCCCGCGGCGCCCGGCACAGGGTGAGGCAGCCGGTGAGGTTCGTTGGGCACCGAGAAGAGACGCATGTTCAAGGGTTAGTTGCCAACCTGCTGTTTGGTTTTCATCCGAGCTAGGCTTCTTTTTGCGCTGGGCGTCAGCGAGGTCCAAAAGAGGCCCAAAATCAGAAAACGCCCAAGGCCACCGTTCGGTAGCGTTGGGCGTCTAGGCTGTGCTCGGAGCCGATAAACTAAAAAAGGGCTTTGAGCTCGATCGGGGTGTTCTTGCGTTGTGTGAGGATGTGGTTCACGGCACGCAAGATCCGCTGCTTATTTGGGCCCGTCACGCGCTTGGTGTCGGTGGCGCGCGCCAAGAGTACGGGGCTCGCGCCGCGCCCAGAACGGGGCTTGCGCATGGCCTTTTTCTCTTCTGCGGTCTGCGTGGGTGCGCCCTCTTGTTTGGCGTTTCGCTCGGCTAGCTTGGCCTGGCGATCCTCAATGCGAAGGCGTTCCAGCTCGTGGGACGCGGCAATGATGCGACGCGGATCGATCTTATTTTCCTTCAGGTACTGGGCGAACTTGCTTTCCATAAACGTGGGACTCGCTTGAATCTGGTGGAGGCACTGAGGCCCCCGATTTATTGAGGGGCCGGGACGCTAGCACCGAGGCCTTCGACGTCAAAGGTCCTCTTCGTTCGGCCCGGCCTGGGCCTGCCCCCGCCCGCACGCCACTTGGCCCACACAGCCATTTTCAGCCATCCTTGAGCCAATCGCATGCATGCTCAGGCACAAAAAGACGTGGCCGCCGCCGCTCGTTTCGTCCGCGCCCAGGGGAGCCAGGCCCCGCTCGTGGGTGCGGTGCTGGGCTCGGGGCTTGGCGAATTGGTGCACGAACTCCGGAGCCCAACGGAGATTGCCTACGCCGATATTCCAAACATGCCGCGTTCAACCGTTGCCGGGCACGCGGGTAAGTTGTGGTTCGGTGAACTGGGCGGGCAACGGTTGGCCTGCCTCGCAGGGCGCGTTCATTCGTACGAGGGCCACGCGCCCGAACAGGTTGTGTTTGGTGTGCGATTGTTGGCGGAGCTTGGGTGTAGAGCGGTGATTGTTACGAATGCGGCGGGTGGCATTCGAGCGGATTTGAACGCGGGCGATCTCATGCTCATCACCGATCACCTGAACCTGACTTCGCAAAGTCCGCTCATCGGCCCCGCTCCTTCCGTGGGGGAGCGCTTCGTCGACATGACCCAGGCTTATGATTTTGGGCTCCAGGCTGCAGCTCGGACGGCTGCAGAGGTGACTCAAATCCCGATATTGGAGGGCGTCTATGCATCACTCCTCGGTCCCAGTTACGAGACACCGGCTGAAGTGCGGATGTTAGGTCGGCTTGGTGCCGATGCCGTCGGGATGAGCACGGTTCTGGAAGTCTTGGCGCTGCGTCAGTTGGGGGTACGTGTCGGCGGGCTGAGCCTGATCTCCAATCAAGCTGCCGGGCTTTCCAAGACCAACCTTTCACATACCGAGGTGCAGGCCGCCGCGCTCGAAGCCAAGCCGCGTCTCGCCAGCTTCATGCGCGCGTGGATCACGGCGTTGGGAGACTCACTGTGAAGGAAGGGCTCCTGCCGGATGGGCTAGACCAAGAGCTGATTCTTGCAGCCAAAACGGCACAGGGTCGCGCTTACGCGCCCTATTCGAAGTTCCGGGTGGGAGCCGCGATTCGCACTGAAAATGGCCAGATCTTCAGCGGATGCAATGTGGAGAACGCTTCATTCGGTGCAACAATCTGCGCAGAACGTGTGGCTATTACCAAGATGGTCAGCGAGGGCGCAAGCCGACCGGTTGCTGTAGCGATCTATACCGAAGCCGAAGACCTGACGATGCCGTGTGGGCTTTGTAGGCAAGTGCTCGCTGAGTTTGCAACGGATCTGCGAGTGCTCTTGGCAGGGCCTAAGCAAACGGCTGAAGTATCGCTAGCGGAGCTTTTCCCAAACCCCTTCTCGTTCACAAAAGAAGCCTGAAGCCGCTCGGAAAACAGCCCGCGCCTGGGCAGGCTGTGCAGAGCCGCCCCAGTCACGCTATCTTAGCTGCATGGTTAGGCCTCAAGGTCCGCTCCCCCAGCTCCTGCCGGGGACCCCGCCTGAGCTTGTGGTGTATGATGAGCCGCAGCGCTGTCCCTATTTGCTGAATCGGATTGCGCGCATGCCTTTGCGCCTGCCCGCGCGCCAGCTGCGACCCTCCGAGCTCGATCAACGTCTGAGTGTCGGTGATCGGCGTCAGGGCTTCGTGCTTTACAGGACGGCGTGCTCGGGTTGCCGTGCTTGCGAACCCGTGCGAGTGCCGGTTGAAACCTTTCGCTACAATCGCGCCTTCCGAAGAGTGTTTCAGCGGGGTGAGGGTGAGCTTTCGGTGGATATCGGTTTCCCTTTGGCCGACGAGGAACGCGTCCAACTTTACAACAAGCACAAGCTCGGCCGAGGGCTCGGAGATGGGCAGCCGCCGATAGATCTTGAGGGCTATCGCGACTTTCTGGTGAACAGCTGCTGTGAGAGTTTGGAGCTGCGCTTTCGAATTGGACAAAAGCTCGTTGGAATTGCAGTGGCCGATCGCGGCGAAATTTCGCTGTCAGCCGTGTATTGTTTTTACGATCCAGAGCACTCCCGATTAGGCATCGGAACCTACTCGATCTTAAAGCAAATCGAGCTGTGCAAGGATTGGGGCCTCAGCTACTTGTACTTGGGTTTGTACATCAAAGAGAGCGACGTGATGCGCTACAAAGCGCGATTCTCACCCCAGCAAAGGCTCATCGCAGGCGCTTGGCACGAGTTTTCAGTCGAGTGAGCGGCTTTCGGTTTCTTCAATCTGGGCAAGGGCCGCGGCCAGCGCATCCTTGGCTCGTTCGTGGGAGCCGCGATCTTGCTCCCATTTAGTGCGGGCGCGCTGGTTGCGATTCTGTTCCTCTTTCAAGGCTGATTTTGTTTCGCCGAGTTCTGTGCCGAGGCTTTCACGGGTGTTGGCAAGCTCAACTCGGAGCTGATCACGCTCGCGGCTCACTTCCGCGGCGCGATTCTGCGCCTGGCTGAGCTCTGCACCCAGCTCGGCACTCAGCCGCTCAATCTCCTCCCGCGCCTTCTGTTGGGCTTCTGCAACATCGCTTAGGGCTTGTGCCCGGGCTGTTTCGATCTCTCGCGTGAGACGAATGTTGGTGTCGTTCAGTAGCTCTTGAACTGAGGCGAGTTCAGTTTGGAAGGTTTGGGAGTCGGCCTGTTCTTTGGTCGAACGCGCCTCAAGCTCAGTGAGCTTCTGGTTGAGTTCATTCACGCGTTGAGTGGCGGCTTGTTGCTCTTCTTGGCGTTCAAGCGTGAAACGCTCAAGATCCCGCGCAAGGCCGTCTCTGAGCCCCAAGAGCTCAGCTCTCTCTTCATTCAGCCGATCCATGGCCTGTTGCTGCTCTTGATTCAGAGCATCGGTTCGGGCTTGGCTTTCTCTTTCCCAAGCGAGCCGTTGCGCGGTTAACGTCGCTTCGGCAGCGCCCCGCGCTTCTTCGAGTAAGCGCTGCGTTTCCTCGACGTGGGCCGCTTGCTGCTGCAACGTGAGCTGTTCCTGCGTGGCTTTTTGTTCGAGTAATGCGCTCTCGTGCGCGGCCCGAAGCCCGGATTCAGTATTCGCGAGTTCCCGCGCGGCCTCTTCAGTATGTTGGCGAGTTGCCTCAAGGAGCTCCGCTTCGGCTGCTTCTTTCGCCCGCGCTAACGCTTCGGCCAGGCTCTGTTCGAAGCTCTGTTGCGCTTCGGCGAGTGCGGCTTGCCGCTTCTCCCCGAGGCTTGCCAGCTGACCTGAGTATTGGGCATCTAGCTGCTCAAGCGAAAGGCCGTGTTCTTCGTCTTTCTTCTGTAATTCGGAGTCGATTGTGGAACGCAGCTCAGTGAATTCGCTCGCTTTGGCGTCATAATCGGTACGGAGCTTTTCCGCCTTGCGCTTGTAATCATCGGCGCGCTTGTTGGCTTGTTCTTTGTCACTCTTGAAGGCTTCGGCATTGCGCTCAAGCTCGGCCGCGCGCCGTTCGAGCTCTGCCATACGATCAGAGTTGTCCGCTTTTTCACGTTCCAGAGCCAGTTGGCTGTCGCGGACGTTGAGGAGTTCCTTTTCCTTGTGGCTGAGCTCATCGCGAACATCAAGGATCTCTTTGTCTTTACGATTGAGCTGTTCGCGCAGCTCTAGGAACTCACGTGCCGAACCTCCGCCCGCGCTGGCCGCCGGCTTCGCCTTGGCTTCGTCGAGCTCGCGTCGGAGCTTCTGCACTTCACTGTCTCGGGCGAGTTCACGCTGCAGGGAGTCCTCAAGTGACTGCGCTTTGGCCCTTGCCTTTCCGAGTTCGCTTTCAAGCTCCTGAACGCGTACTTCAAAACGGGAGCGCTCCTGATCGAAGGTGATCGGAATACTGCTGGTTGTCGGCCGTGGGGGCAACGACGATGCACGCGGGGGAGAAGAGGTGATGGGTGCAGCTGCCGGAGGGTTCACGACCTCGATCTCAGGCAGGCGGCTCGGTGGAGGAAGAGAATCAAGGACTGCGTCTTCGAAGTCTTCCTCAGCGGAAAGTTCGTCGGCGGCATCGAACGCTTCTTCCGGCTCTTGGGCTGCGAGCGGAGGCTCCGAAAGGGCGAGCATTGGCTCTGCGAGTTCGGCAGGGTTGCTTTCGTGCGCGCCCAGGTTGTCGTCAGCAAGATCCTCAAGCTCCAAATCAGAGGCGACATCGACTGGAGGCGTAAGGTATTGAGCTGCTTCGGCGGGGGTTTCGAGAATCGCGTCAAATGCTTCATCCGCGAAATCCTCGACATCGGAGTCCACTAAGCTTGGGCGTTCTTCCGCTTCGAATTCCGCCTCTGCATAGATCGGTTGAGCGTCTTCCATGAACTCGGAGTCCAAAAGCTCTTCGTCGATCGTCCCTTCGCTCACCTCCAAGTCGGGTGAGTCCTCGATCACGATCTCTTCGTCCAGGAGTCTGTCCGCATCGGGCGCGGTGGCTTCCGGAGCGTCGGCTGAGAGTGGCACGTACGGGTGAATCTTTTGCACGAGCTCAGATACGCTGATGGGCTTGTGCAGGTAGTCCTCGGCTCGTGTGCGCAGTCGGCGATGCTGCTCGAACGTTTCCTCGGTCGAATCCGAACTCATGATGATAAGCGGCACAGACTTCAGCGACGCATCTCGTTTGAGCTTGTTGCAGACGCTGAAACCGTTCATCTTCGGCAACTCAATGGCGAGCAGGATGAGGTCGGGTTTGTGGGCGGAAGCCACTTGCAATCCTGACGTCGCATCGTCGACAACGGTTATTTCACAGCCGTAAGCGGCTAATCCCGAGCGCAGCTCTTCCGCGAAGCCGGGATCACTTTCAAAAACCAGAACCTTGGTTGGCATAGTAATCTTCCGAGAGCGAACGCTCTCTCTGATGCAATATTCCAAAGATATCGGCGCTACCCGAAGGGGTCAAACTCCCACTCCGAGGGATTCTTGGTCGCTCAGCCGTGGGGCGTTCGCGCGGCTTTTTCGGCGTGGCCGCTCATGTGGGTGCGCCGATGCAGCGCTTCAATAACTGCACGCAGCGACACATCGCGGAGTCTAAGCCCGACCAGTAAGTGGTACAGTAAATCCGCCGCTTCGGCCGCGACGCGTTCGTCTGACTCGTTCGCGAGCGCTTGCCCTAGCTCACCCGCTTCTTCAGTGAGCTTCTCCGAAATCTTGGTCGCGCCTGCTTCGAGCAGCGAGCGCGAGTAGCTTTTCTGGGCTGTGCTTGATTGGCGAGCTTGAATCGTTTGTTCCAGCTCTTGGAGGAAGGCCACAGCCTCGGACGCTTGGTCTTTGAGAGAGCCATCTTGCTGCACCTGCCTGAAGAAGCAGCTGGGGCGGCCCGTGTGACAGGTGGGCCCCAACGGATCCACCAACAACAAGAGGGTGTCGGCGTCGCAATCGGCCACGACCGATTTTACGAGCAGTACATGGCCGCTCGTTTCCCCTTTCATCCAAAGACGCGCCTTCGAGCGACTGTAAAAAACTACTCGTCCCGATTCGAGCGTTTTCTCCAGCGCTTCGCGATTCATGTAACCCACCATGCGAACCTGCCCAGACAAATGGTCTTGAGCAACGGCAGGTAACAGGCCCTCGGCGTCGAACTTGAGAGAAACAGGGAGTGTGGTTGATGGGGACACAGCGCGCGCAGCCTAGCGGCGCTTGCCCTGGGATTCAAAAAGAGGTCGACGCCCGCCTGGGAACGGGGAGAAGCGCAGGGGGAAACGCGCTCTTTCCCCATCGGGCAGAGGGGGGCGGGTGCTGCGGCACTTCTTGCGAAGCGCGCCCAGTGGGCGCCGACAGTCATCAATCTAATCCCGGGCACGCCGTGCGCCAGTGCCGGCGCCTAGAATTGTTTCAAAGATTGCGGCGGTGCCGAATGCTCAAGTCAGATGCGTTCGAGGATCGTCGCGATGCCCATGCCGCCGCCAATGCAAAGCGTCACCAACGCTGTGGAAAGCCCGCGTCGCTCCAATTCGTCAAGAGCGGTCCCAATCAAGATCGCGCCGGTGGCGCCCAATGGATGGCCAAGCGCGATCGCGCCGCCGTTCACGTTCACCTTGGAAGGGTCAATTCCAAGCTCCCGGATGGTCTGAAGTGGCACGGTGGCGAAAGCTTCGTTGATCTCCCAAAGATCGATATCAGAGGCCTGCATTTTAGCCTTTTTGAGCGCTCGTTGCGATGCTGGAGCCGGTGCGGTCAGCATGATAATCGGCTCGGACCCGTACGTCGCGCAGGCAACAATGCGCGCACGCGGCTTCAATTGCCGCTCCTGCACGTAGCTTTCAGAAGCCACGGCCAAAAGGGCAGCGCCGTCCACGATGCCGCTGGAATTCCCCGCATGATGATGATGTTGGATTTTCTTGGCTTGCGGATAAGCGGCAAGCGCGATCTCATCGAAGGTTTCTCCGTTGGGCCCCACTGCGGTTTGCCCGAGTTGCTCAAAAGCTGGGCGCAGCTGTCCGAGCGTTTCGAGCGAAGTATCAGGCCTTGGTAGCTCGTCCTTTTCCAAAACAATCTCGCCCGCGGCATTCTTCACAGCGAACAGGCTCCCCGCGAAATGGTTCCCGACGCTGGCCAGAACTGCCTTGCGTTGGCTCTCGACCGCAAAACTGTCGAGGGCGGCTCGGTCGAAGCCTTCGAGCGTCGCGATCAGATCAGCGCTGATCCCCTGGGGAATCTGGAAAATGTGCTTCCGAAGCTCAAGATTGTTGCCGTCCATCCCAGCTTCATCGGACCCCATGGGAACGCGCGACATACTCTCAACGCCGCCGGCAAGCACCAGATCCTGCTGGCCGCTCATCACACCCATGGCCGCAAAATTGACCGCCTGCAGCCCGGAGCCGCAAAACCGGTTGAGTGTCACGCCTGTTGTCGATTGGGGAAGCGTGGAGTGGAGTACGGCATTCCGTGCGAGATTGGCCCCCTGCTCGCGAACCTGGGTGACCGAGCCCACGATCAAATCCTCCACATCTGCGCCGGAAAATCGCGTGCGGGCCAGCAGCTGATCAATGGTTTGCGCCAGCAGCTCCTGCGGATGGAGCCCGCTTAGGGCGCCTTTGCCGGCCTTGCCGCGACCGCGGGGCGTGCGTACTGCGTCGAGAATATAGGCGTAGGTCATCGGCTTATTTCTATCCTTTGGCTATTCTTCGGGAACCAGAGGTGGAACCGAGGCACGGGGTAAAGCAGGGGAGGCAAGGCGTTCAGCGAGGTGCGTCACTAGGTCAATTTTGGTGACAAGACCGAGCAGCTTGCCATTTTCGAGCACAATCGCGAGCTTGGCTTGGCCCAGCACCGTCTGGAATTGCTCGACTTTTGTATCGGGAGAGACCGTAGCGTAGTCGCTTTCTATCAGGGCTTCGACGCTCGAGTCCAAGGTGCCAGTTTGTGAAACGAGATGACGCAGCAGATCGACCTCGTGCACAATTCCTAAAAACTGATCGCCATCCAGCACGGGCAATTGGCTTATGCCACGTGAGCGGAGCTTAGCGATCGCCTCACGTACGCTCGCTCGCGGGTTGATGGTGATGAGCTCACTAGGTTTGGAAAGCAACAACTCGCGCACCGTGCCGAGACTGGGGCCTTCTTCGAGGAAGCCGTTCTCGCGCATCCAATTGTCGTCGAAGATCTTCGAGAGATATTTCTGCGCTGAGTCTGGCAAGAGGACCAGAATATTCATCTCCCGATCCATCTTCTTCGCATATTTGATCGCGCCCGCCACCGCAGCTCCAGCCGAACCGCCGACGTACACGCCTTCACGTCGCACCAGGTCACGCGTCATCAAGAAGCACTCTTTATCGTCCACGCGCACGATGTCGTCCAAGATCGAGATGTTCATGGTCGAGGGCAGGAAATCTTCGCCGATGCCCTCAACCTTATAAGAAAAGGGCTGCGTGAGCCGACCGGACTTCACAAAGTCGTAATACAGGGAGCCCACGGGATCGACGCCGATCAGCTGAATTTCAGGCTTCTTTTCCTTGAGGTATTTCCCAATCCCACTCACCGTGCCGCCGGTGCCCATGCCGGTCACGAAGGCGTCCAGCTCCGAGCCGCACTGTTCCCAAATCTCCGGACCTGTTGAGAGGTAGTGTGCCTCGGGGTTGGCGGGGTTATGGTATTGGTTTGCGTAGAAGGAGTTGGGTGTCTCCTCGGAGAACCTTTTGGCAACGCAGTAGAAGCTTCGAGGATCATCGGCAGCGACCGCCGTTGGGCAAACGACCACGCGTGCGCCAAAGGCGCGCAGTGAGTCAATCTTTTCCTGACTCATCTTGTCGGGCATCACAAAGATACAGCGATAACCTAGAACGGCGGCGTGCATCGCCAGCGCGGCCCCGGTGTTTCCGCTGGTGGCTTCGATGATGGTGCCGCCGGGCTTCAGGCCTTGCTCCACCGCGCGCTTCAGCATGTTTTTTGCGACGCGGTCTTTGTGACTGCCACCGGGGTTCAGAAATTCGCACTTGCCATAGAGTTCCGCACGCAGGCCCTCAGCTACGCGGTTCAGGCGTATGATGGGTGTTCCGCCAATCGCATCTGTAATGTGGGAAAGAGCGCCCTTCATCATGGTGCAAGTATGACGCGGTTCTTTGGCGCTGACACGTGGCTGTTGGGCAGCAAAGCCTGGCGCACCGGCTACCCACATTGGCTCCCAGCTTGAACTAGGGGAGAAATCGCTGTTTAGCGATGTTCGCGGGCGACGATTGCCGACAAATGCCGACCGCTCGCCGCGCCCAGGGCGCGGAACGAAAAGAAGCGATCCGGTTCGAAAAAGGTGCAACCACCGATCCGGTCGACCTCGAGCACACCGCCCGCACTTAACTGCGCGTGAGCCATCTTCTGCAGATTGGCATGAGGTTTGGCAAATGAGGTGCGGTCGACGACTTCCGAGCCAGGAGCCGCCCTCTCGAGCTGAACCGCCACATCCTCAGAGATTTCATAGGCGCCCACCGAAATGTGAGGCCCGATGGCGGCCAGAAATCGCGCGTTCCCCCCGCTCAGGCGGTTCAGGGCCAAGAGTGCACTCGGAATAACGCCAGCAACCAGCCCCCGCCAACCCGCGTGGATCGCCGCAACCGCACCGCTAGCCGGGTCTGCGACCAAGATCGGCACACAATCTGCCGTGCGCACCGCGCAGGCGACGTGCTGGCAATCTGAGATCACAGCATCCCCGGCGAGGTGCTCTGTTGTTGAGCGCACCGCCTCGTTGGAAAGCGCCACCCAGTCTTTGCCGTGAACTTGATTCAAGTGACAAACGCTGGCATTGGTGACGCCGAGCAGTACGCTCGCCCGTTCGAAGTTTTCGTGAACATTCTCCGGCGTGTCTCCGACCGAAGCCAAGAAATTGAGGGACCCAAAGGGGCCGCTCGAAACTCCACCCAGCCGAGTGAAGAAGGCGTGGTGGAAGCCGGCGTTCGTCAGGCGAGGACTTACCAAAAAGTGAGTGGCATCCATCTTGAGCACCCAGGATAGGCTGCCCCCACAGGCTTTTGCGAGGGGTGGCTCGTGGGCACTCCCGAGTTCTGGTAATGGTTAAGCGATGCGGCCGAAGGATCCTTTCATAGGTCGACAGCTGGTCGACGGCCAGTTCGAGGTGCTTCAGAAGATCGGAAGCGGGGGCATGGGGTCGGTCTACAAGGCCTCGCAGCCCGCCGTGAATCGCATGGTCGCGATCAAGATCCTGCACCCAAAGCTCGCCAACCGCAAAGATCTCGCGTCGCGGTTTCGCAGGGAAGCCCGGGCGATGAGCCAGCTCACGCATCCTAACACCGTCAAGGTGTTCTCCTACGGAGAGCTCGACGAGGATGGGTCGCTCTACATTGTGATGGAGATGCTTGAGGGAAGGAACCTCAATCAGGCGATTCGAAAAGATGGCCGAATGCCAGTGGGGAAAGCCGTTTCCCTGCTGGTGCAAGTGTGCAACGCTCTCCAAGAGGCGCACGAGCTAGGCATTGTGCATCGCGACCTGAAGCCAGAGAACATTTTCTTGTGCACGCAGGGCGAATTGCATGATGTTCCCAAGGTCTTGGATTTTGGATTAGCTAAAGTTACCGAACAACAGATGCAACCGGGCTCGCTGATTCTGACCCAGGAGGGGATGGTATTTGGGACGCCTGAATTCATGAGCCCTGAGCAAGCCCAGGGGCGAACGCTAGACGCGCGTAGCGACATCTATTCGCTCGCGGTGATCTTGTACGAAGCGTTAACCGGAAAGCTACCGTTTGTTTCGCGCACTCCGATGGAATTCATCCAGAAGCACGTCTCCGAACCCATCATTCCGCTTGGGGAACGTGTGCCCGGGCTTGAATTCCCGCCGGGTTTAGCCGAAGTAGTAGCCAAAGCGCTCGCGAAGAAGCCCGCCCAACGCTACCAATCCGCTTCCGAGTTTGCAGGCGCGTTGCTCCCGTACCAAGCGGGGCCCGGTACTCCCGCACCCCCGTCGCTCGTCAGCCCCGCCAGCGTCGCGCGCGTCCAGGCGGGAGCTTTGGCGTCGGCTCCTCAGGCGCAGTCCCAACGGACGAGGGTGCCAGTTTTGGTGGCGGTTGGACTTGTTTGTCTGGTCTTGGGCGGGATTCTTACGGTGCTCTTTCTCCACTTTGTGTCTAAGCGCTGAGGGTTCGCTAGGCTTTGCGGCGACGGCGATGACACAGCCTCCTCCTAGAAAGCGCCTGCCTGGGTTGGCCCCCGACGCGCTCGCGCGCCCGGTGTCGAAACAGCCTCCGCCGAGGCGGGCGCGACGTTCGGTCACCGCGTTCTTGAAGCTGACTTTCCTGCTTCTCGTCATCCTAGGCTCGTTGAGCGTTACAGCAGTTATCTGGGTGGTGCGCCATTACAGCGTCGGTTTACCAAGCGTTGAGCAACTGCAAACCGGCTACAATCCCCCCCAAGTGACTCGGATCTTGGCGCGCGATGGTACGCTGCTCGCCAATCTCTTCACTGAACGGCGCACGGTGATTGCGTTCGAGGCCGTGCCCGATCACGCGAAGTTAGCATTTCTGGCCGCAGAAGATGCTGGGTTCTACGAACACGAGGGTCTCAATTATCTGGGCATGTTGCGTGCGCTCGTCGCTAACCTGAGAGCGGGAAAGACGCGCCAGGGCGGGAGCACCATCACGCAACAGGTGGTTAAGAACATCTTGCTCGATTCGGAGCGCTCCTACGAACGCAAGATCCGCGAGACGATCCTGGCGCGGCGCTTGGAGCATGAGCTCACGAAAGATCAGATCTTCACACTCTACCTCAACCACATCTATTTGGGCCACGGCCGATTCGGGATCGAGGAGGCGGCCCGCTATTACTTCGGCAGGAGAGCCCAGGAGCTTTCGGTCGATCAATCCGCCCTCTTAGCCGGGATCGTGGCTTCCCCTGAGCGTTTCTCGCCGCGCCAAGCGCCGAACAAAGCGCTCGCTCGGCGGCGTTATGTTCTCGATCAAATGCTGGCCAAAGGCTTTATCACGCCCGACTTGCGCGCTGAGGCTTCGAATGCACCGCTCCGGCTCGCACCACCGGTTGAAGCTGAATCCGAGATAGCCCCGGAAGTGGTGCCGATCGTGAAAAAGCTTCTGACAGAGTTGGCGCCCGAGCAAGCCCGGGTAGGTGGCTTCATCGTTCACACCACGATCGATCCGGTGATGCAATCGATCGCGCGCCAAGCTTTGAGAGAGAATCTCAAGGCCTACGCAAAGCGCCAGAAAATAGCACCGCCCTTCACTGCAAAGCCAAGAGCGCTCTGGGGCAAAGTCTTCGGAGGCCACCCGCAGGCTCATCACATCTACGTAGGAACCGTGAGAGCTGTTGATGATGTCGCCTCAACGCTCGACGTTCAGGTTGGCGATGTCGTGGGGCGAGTGAGTCTTAAGGGAGAGTACCGGTACAATCCGACGGGCTTGATTCCCAGCAAATTTGCCGAGGTGGGTGCGCTGCTGCGTGTCAGCTTGCTTGCGGAGCCCGACGGCGAGGCTGGCGTGCCACTGCGGCTTGAGCTTGGCCCAGAATCCGCGCTGGTTGCCATCGATCCCCGTTCGCACCAGGTGTTAGCTTTGGTTGGCAGCTACGAAGCGATTGTGGGCGGCTTGGATCGCGCCACGCAATCACGACGTCAGCCGGGTTCGGCTTTCAAGCCCATTTTGTACAGCTACGCGCTGCATTCCCGTCGCTTCACTCCTGCCAGCATCTTGCGCGTTCCCGTGAAAGATAAGCCCGGTGAATTGCGGGAAGTTCGGCTGCGCGAAGGGGTGGCTCAAAGTGATAACGCCGTAGCGCTCAAGGTTCTCGAAGAGGTGGGTGCGGAGAATGTGGTTCAGTGGGCTTCGGCCTTGGGCATCGAATCGCGCCTCCAAGCCACCCCATCCTTAGCGCTCGGCGCTTACGAGGTGAGCCCGCTTGAATTAACCAATGCGTACACGACGATTGCGGATGGTGGAGAGTATCGGAGTGCTTCGCTCGTCACCAAGGTGATCGCGCCGGGCGGAAAGGAGCTGGCACTCCCCGCTGAGCCTCCAGCGCGCACGGTCATGCCCCTGGAAGAGGCGTATCTCATGACGAGTGTTCTACAGAGCGTGGTGAGCGAAGGCACGGGAAAGCTGGCCAGTGGCTTGGGCAGGCCGCGTGCGGGCAAAACGGGCACCACGAATCAAGCCAAGGACGCTTGGTTTGTTGGCTATTCAACAGATCTCGTCGCCGGCATTTGGGTGGGCTACGACGACGCTCTTCCGCTTGGTTCGGGAGAATCCGGTGCACGGAGTGCCCTTCCCGGTTGGGTGAGCTTTGTGCGACAGGCGCTGTCGGGTCGCCCTGCCACGACGTTCACTCGTCCATCTAAGATCTCTGCTGTGCGCATCGACCGAAGTTCTGGTCTATTGGCACGCGCCGATCAGACCGACGCCCTGGAGGAAGAGTTCCTCGAAGGTACTGAGCCCGACCAGCAGGCGCCGTTAATCGAAAGCGATTCTGGCGCTCCAGCCTCGGACGCTGGTGTGGAGCCGAGTGAACCGCCGGGCTCTAACACAGGGCTGCCCGCCGATATTCCCGAACCCACGATCATCGAAAGGCCTGGGCTTCCGATCATCACGCCGCCATTTTAACGTGTTCAAGTGCGCGCCCACGCCGAAGCGACTAGACCTTCAATGAAGCCTTGGCTATTGAGCGCTGAGAGAAGGTGACCATGAACCCGCACGCGTCGTCCCGTTATTCTAGTCTTGCCCGCAGATCTTGCTCGCCCCTCTGGGTGCTGCTCGCAATCGGCAGCTGTTGCGCCTGCGAGAAGAAGAGCGAAGAGCCAGCCGCTGCACCCGCCAAGGAAGCGGCCTCGGCTTCCGGAGAGCCAAAGACCGAGCTTGAGCCTGAGCTCAGCCGCGCTATGAAATCGGCCACTCAGCGAACCGAGGGCTCAGCACCCGGCAGCCAGGAGGGCCCACCCCCAAGCGGTATCTTTGAGCCAGGTGCCGCGGATGCCCAGGTGCGTGTTTCAGATCCGCCCAAGATAACGCTCGGTTCCGAGGGCGGCGTGCCGAAGCTGAAGCTAGGAGGAGAGATCAAGGGCGGCGAGAAACGGCTTCTCACATTGAAGCTCACGCTCGATATCGGAGCCTCGCAACTTCCCGTCGATTTGACGCTCGCTTTGGAAACCAAAGCGGACGCTGGCACGATGAAGGTGAGCGCCAAGATAACGGCGGCAAGTCTGGCAGGGGAGGCTGGCTCTTCGGCCGAGGCCAAGGCTGCATTCGGAAGCCTGAAGGGCAGCGAAATCAGCTACTTCGTAGCGCCGAACGGCGGGCCCTCGCGCTTTGCTTATAAGGCCAGCTCTGCCAAGGGTGCCGGGTTGATCCAGGTGCTGATCGCAGCAAAAGACGCACTTGCTAGCATCGTTCAGCCTTTCCCGGACAAGGCCGTGGGCCCTGAAGCGCTGTGGATGGTCACCGCGCGCCAGGGCGTCTGGGACCTCGACATGGTGACTTACGAAATGGTGAAGGTGCAGCAAGTCTCAGGCGACACTGCGACGCTCAGTATCGACAGCAAGCGTTACGCGGCGAGCCCAAGCTTTGTGACGCCCTTCGTGCAAGCGGACGCTCCGCTTTCGCTCTACCGCTTTGAAGCTCCAGGGCAGGCAAAGATCACGCTGCGCACCGGGGACTTCTTTCCCGTTTCAGCCAGCGTGAGTGGCCGTGTGGCTGCCGCTGTGGGTCCCGCGGGCGGCGACCAGGCAGCCGCCGACAGCGCACAGCCGGTGCAGGCCTCGTGGACCGCTGAGCTGACAACAACGAAGAAGCCTTAGAGCCTCTTAGAACCCAAGCTTTTGCTTGCGTTCTTCTGCGCCGACCATCGGCTCCTGCTTGTTGTTGATCACCGGCAAGCCTGCCGCGAGATCAGCGTTCAGCTTGATCCAATCGCGCTTGTCGTCGGGCAGCTGCCCTTCGTCGTAAATCGCCTCTACCGGACACTCCGGCACGCACGCGCCGCAATCGATACATTCGTTCGGATCGATGTAGAGCATCTCCCCGTCGCCGTGAAAGCAATCAACAGGACACACGGAGACACAGTCGGTAAACCGACACCCTTTGCAATTGTCGGTAACAACGAAAGCCATGGGCCCAGATAGTCCGACTCCAGGCCGGAAATCAACTATTCGAAAGCCGAAGTATCCCCGGCGCCAACCCGCACGATGAGCGGCTTCGGGTGGGTCAGATCCACGACGCTCGTGGGCACGCTGCCCGAAGCCCCACAGTCGAGGACCAAGGCGAGCCCTGGGAACTCTTCCTCCAGCTCGCGCGGATCGAGAAGCACATCGGCTCCGGGGCGAGCCGCAGTGCTTGAGATAATGGGCCTGCCGAGCTCAGCTGCGAGTGCGAGCGCCACCGGGTGCCGTGGAATGCGGATCCCCACCGTCTTTCTTGGCGTCTGAACAATTTTCGGGACCTCCCGTGTTGCTTCCAAGATGAAGCAATACGGCCCTGGCAGATACTGTTTGAGGATTCGGTATACTGAATCATGCATCACCGCGTAGCGCGAGATGTCCCCGAGATCGCGGCACACGAACGCCAGCATTTGCGTCTTCGGGATGCCCTTGATCTGATACAATCGATCAATCGCCTTCTTGTTGAAGAGATCGCACCCCAGCCCATAAACGGTGTCCGTTGGGTAGGCGATCACTTCGCCGGCCTCCAGCGCTTCCACGGCCTGGCGGATCTTTCGAGGCTCCGGGTTCGCCGGATTGATCTCAACAATCATTTCGGGTCGGCGCTCTACTACCTTTTCTCCGGGAGCGCCAGCCACGGCTCCCGGCAGCGACAGGCTTAGAATTTGAGCATGCGCGCGGTCTTTGGCGCCAAGGGCACCCGAACCATGCCAGCAAACGGCTCGAAGGCTTCCTCGGTGAGCACGTCCACAGCCGCTTTGAGGCTTGAAAACAGCGCATCTTTTGGGAACGGCTCCGCGTTCATCGCGAACCCCACGCGCAGTTGCTCGGAGGGATCGTGAAAGAGCGTGGTGTGGGCCGGTGAATCAGGGAGCGTGCAGAATACCTTCGGCAAATTGGCAAAGATCTTCACGGCGTCTTGAATCAGCTTCGGCTCCGATCCAATCCAGACCGGCAACGTTGCGCTGCCCTGCGAAACCGCGAGTCCTGGGGCGATGGGTTTCCACGTCTCGTCACGAACTGGATCGTGGGGCCCGACGCTCAGCGCGCGGCCCAGCTGAATCGCTGTTGCTATTTTCTGGAGGAGCTGAACCGGAAGGCTGCCCGTGCTAGCGATCAGCGTCCACCTCCCGTGGTTAACTGCGAAATCAAAGTCGTCATCTGAGCAAACAGCGTACGGGATGCCGGCCCGCTCCAAGGCTGCCTCAAGCGTCCTTAAGAATTGCTCAACGTCTTGGATCACCGGGTGATTCAAGCCGAGGGCTTCCTCAGTGGCGGCGTCGTCGGGCTCGCCGCCCAATTGGCTCAAAAACCCCAGATTGACCGGGCCCAAGGCGTTCAGGGTGCGGCACAGCCTGAGGTAACTTCGGGGAACCACCAGATGAACTTCCACCTTGCGCGTGAGCGTGCACAGTTCAGTCTCCTGGATCGCCGCGAGCAGACGTTGCCAGAACTCGTAACCAGGACGTGATTGCCCGCGTTGCCCAACGGGAGCACCCACCCAGCGATCGCGTTCTACTGCCATATAAATGTTGAAAGCGTTCACCCCGTAAGCGAGCGCGGTGAGCGCTGCAAACTCGGCTTCCGACTCCGATCTGAGGCCCAGCTGGGGCGGCGAGCCTGCGCTGAGTTCGGTGGCGAATGCTGGCGTGCCTCGGTGTTGCGCTCGGGTTACCAACGCTGAGGTTTGATGCTGGATCTTTCGACGCCCGCGCGGGTCTGAAATGGCTCCAAAATTCTGCCCTGTCAGATTCACGCTTCCACCCAGCAGTGCGGGATCGATGACCGCATGCGGGGCGCTTTTGGGTTGAGCGAGGCACACGGGCAGTTCGGCTAAATGTCGATAATTAAGGGACTTTCTGAAGCGATCAAGAGCCAGCGCTAGCACGTGTTCCTGAAATTCAGCCCAGTCTAGATGCCGGACCAACCCTTGAGCGGTGTGCGTGCTCAAGCGTTCGGGGGGCTTCAAATTTTCGATCAAAAGCCCGCTGTCTCCGTAGACATTGCGGAGTTCTTCGACGGTCCCATAGCGAGCCTGAATGAAGGCTCGGTAGGCGGTGATCGCATCCGGGTGATAATCCTGATCGTAGAGCGCATCACGGAAATGGAAGGAAGCTGTATCGAGCTCCAGCAAGATCACCGGCCCCTTCGGAAAAGCAAACGGGGCGAGAACTTGAGCGACTCCCTCCAGCCAAAGCTGCGCCTCGCTCAAAAACGCGTGGCTCGCGAAGCTCGGGGCTGGAAAAACCCGCGGCAACGCCGGCACCATCACCGGGGCTCCTTGCGGTGAGCGTGCCTGACACTGCTCATCCCAGAGCACGTCTTGAGGAATACCAAATCCCGTCAGTTCTGCGTTCACACTCGGGCCGACCGAAAGACTGGCATACAGCCCTGCTCCCTGAACCACCTCGAGAAACGCAGGCAAGTCTCGCTCGTTGTCTCCGGAAAATGTGAGATCGCCGCCTGATCCCTGATGGAGAGACCACGGCACGCAACTTTGGACGATGCCCACTCCCAGACGCCTCAGACCCTCCAGGGCGGGCTGCCAACTAGGCTTGGGAACGCGGAAGTAGTGAAGTGAACCGGAGATAAGTGGAATGGGCCCGTTCCCCAGGTCGATACCCGAGCGAACGAGCTTCGGTGGTGCAAAATGACCGACTGTTTCCATCACTTGGCTCGGGGCGGAACGTAGCGGCTCAAAGGGCCCTCTGCAATCGGGCCGCACTCGTTGGACACTGGTGCGCCAAGCGCGCTACTCATTGGAGATGCACGTTCGGCGTCGAAAGGTGTGGCTCAGTGCAGGGCGTGTTGTTGAACTGGTGGCGCTGCTGATCGTTTGGGGTTGTGCGGCCAAGAGCGCTCACAGGTCTGATGTCAGCAGCCCAAGGGGAGAGCGGTCGGCCGAAGCCGCCTATTCCAAACAGCGACAAGATCCGGCTGACACCGAGTCAGCTGCGACGCTTGCAGAAGCGAGCGCTCGGGCGGAGGTCGGCGGAACAGACGGCGAAGCGGAGCCCGCGCTTCCAGATTCAAGCAAAGTGCCACTCAGCAAGCAATTGGGCACGGCCAGCTACTACGCGGACGCCTTAGCCGGAAATCGGACGGCCAGCGGCGAACCCTACAGCATTCATAGATTCACAGCGGCGCATCGGTCTTTGCCGTTCGGGACACTGGTGCGCGTGGTGAACGCGGCGAGCGGGCGATCGGTGCTGGTTATCATTAATGATCGTGGGCCTTTTGGAAGAAAGAATCGCATTATCGACCTTTCCCGAGCCGCCGCCGAAAAATTGGCAATCCTGACGCGTGGCGTGGCCCAGGTGCGTGTCGAAGTCCTTCGCCTTGGGCCGGCCAAGTAGCAAAAACCCCGGATACGCCGTGAGAGTCTTGTTTCTTGATCCAAACGATCCTGCCGAGGCCAGCTTCGCCAGCGAGGTCAAAGAGCTCGCCGAACGCTTTTACGGCGAGGTCCAGAGAGAGCTAGCGAACGGAGGCGAGCTTCCAGATTTCTGCATTCAGGAGTTCAGGCTCGCAGCCTGTTGCTACGCACCTGAGTGCTTCCCAGAATCCAGTACTCCTGAGCTTCCGATTCTAGTGCTCCGCGGTGAGAGCCCTCCGCTGCAACCCCTTGCTGAATGGGTGGTTGGGTTAGCTCCTGAGACCCTCAGTGTGAAGGTTGTCGGGTCCACGCCACCCTTCCGGCCAAATGTGGCGTTCGGCCGCGTTGCGCAGACGGCGGGGGTGGATTTGCGTGGGATGCGTTTTCGGGTGGGAGTCGGGCGCGGGCATCTGCTGGAGCTTGTCGCTCATTTACCCAAGCGTGCGCTGTTGCCTGACATTAGAAATACACCAGCCGAGGCGAGGGAGGCCATTGAAGGCGCGGTCGAAGGATTGGTTGAAGATCTCTTGGGGCAGGAGCTGTTTGAGCGTTGGGTTGGCGAGATCAGCTATGAGCAGATGCCTACGAACACCGGCCTCAGGCTTGTCGGAAGTAGGCAAGAACGCGCGCTCCACGCCGCGAGTGAGCTGTATTCGACGGTGCGAGCGGTCGAAGCGGACATTCACGCAGGGCTTTCGCAAATGCCTTGGAGTGAGAACTACGGTGCCACTTGGAGCATGCTGGAACTGGAACCCAGCGAGCCTCTGCGTGGCCAACGGCAGCCCGATCTCGCAGTCGCCGTCACGTGTTTCCCGGAACTCGTGCACTGCTTTCTCTCGGGCGCGAGTTTTGATTCCCGGCGATTTTCAGCAAGAAACGAGCGGTTTGTGGTGGTTGCCGTGTTGGTTCCCGGAGCCCAGGCTGTGCGATTCTCAGCCAAAGAGTGCTTAGAGAAAGCGTTTGATCAACGTTTGCGCACGGCTCAGCTTGGCGCTGTCATCGGGGTGGGTACGGGGGTGCGTTACCTCTACTTCACGCTCGCGCTCTCAGAGCTTGCCGGCGGAGTGCCGTTGCTTCGGAGCGAACTCCGAAAAGTTGTTGGCGTAGAGCGTGCTTCGCTGCTGTTTATGGACAATGAGTGGGCCAACGAGTGGGTCGAACTGTTTCCGTAGGGGGCGGACCTCGGTGGAGAGAGCATCTTCCCGGCAAATCGAGATAGTAAGCATGCTTACTATCTCTCTCGCGAAATAGTGGCCCCTAATTCCCCTGGGAACCGACAGGGCAGCGACAGAGCAGCGACAGAGCAGCGACAGGGCAGCGACAGAGCAGCGACAGGGCAGCGACAGGGCAGCGTTCGCCGCTTTGCTCAAGCGTCGAAGAGCGGGAGCGCACGCTTCGGGCTCCGCGCGTGACACGCCACCGAGCCGCCCGAGGCGAGCGTTTCGAGCTCAGGTCGTGTCTGCTCGCAAAGGTCAAATCGCTCAGGACATCGAGGATGAAAGCTGCAGCCGCTTGGTAGGTTGGCAGGATTGGCCACCTCGCCGGAAAGCGCGAAAACCATTGGAATGTCCGGATCGGCGTTCGGGACCGCTGCCAGGAGCGCTTGGGTGTAAGGGTGCTCGGGCTGCTCAAACAACCGCTCAGTTGGCGCTATTTCCACGAGGCGCCCCGCGTACATCACAGCGACCCGGTCGCACAGGTAGCGAACGACGCTGAGATCATGGGCCACAAAAATCGTGGTGAGCTTGAGTTCCCGTTGGAGATCGGAAAGCAGATTGATAACTTGCGCCTGTACCGAGACGTCCAGCGCGCTGACCGGCTCGTCAGCGACGATCAAGCTCGGATTCATCACCAAAGAACGTGCGATCCCGATGCGTTGCCGCTGCCCGCCCGAAAATTCATGTGGATAGCGGCTCATGTGTTCGCTCCGGAGCCCCACCTTCTCCAACATCGAGACCACACGCTCACGAAGCTGAGGGCCCTTGGCTAACTTGTGAATCACGAGTGGCTCGCTCACAATCTGCTCAATGCTCATGCGCGGATTGAGCGAACTCACCGGATCCTGAAACACCATCTGCAATTGGGTTCGAAGCGGGATGAGCTCAGCCTCGGAAAGCTTTGCGAGGTCCACCACGCCCGAGCTCGTGCGGAAGAGCACTTCGCCAGCTGTCGGCGTGAGAGCCCGTAGAATCGTGCGCGCAGCGGTGGTCTTTCCTGAGCCGCTTTCGCCCACGAGCCCGAGTGTTTCTCCCGCCAAAACATCGAAGGAAACACTGCTCACCGCTCGAACCCAACCGACGCGTCGCGAGAGGATTCCAGTACCGAAAATCGGAAAATGTTTATCAAGATTTCGAACGCTCAAGAGCGTCGAGGGCTCGGCTGCCATTAGATTTCCCCTACTCGTAAGCAGGCTACTCTCTGCTCAGCATCGAAATCCGAAAGCTGTGGTGCTGTGCCTTGGTCGCAACGGCCTGGAACTGCATACGGACAACGCGGGTGAAAGGGGCAACCGGCTGGGATCTCTTTGAGTGATGGCACATTACCCGTTATCGAGGGGAGCGGCTTGCCGCGCACAGAGCGGCTCGGGATCGAATCGAGCAAGCCACGTGTGTACGGGTGCTTTGGAGCTTTCAGTACCTTGCGAAGCGGCCCG
>Ga0105048_10001328_pt1 | contig 40107 bp, 34 predicted proteins | sample MAT05_FD_78382 | JGI IMG/M metagenome (GOLD analysis project Ga0105048, IMG submission 78382) | Freshwater microbial communities from Lake Fryxell liftoff mats and glacier meltwater in Antarctica - MAT-05 | ecosystem: Environmental > Aquatic > Freshwater > Ice > Liftoff microbial mat | place... | reverse complement strand
CGCTCAATGAGCCAATACCCACGTTGGAAAATGCTACTGGTTGCGGTAGTCACGTCTTTAAGCCTGCTCTACGCGGTTCCAAATCTCTTCGGCGAGGACCCAGCCGTGCAGATTTCTGCGCTGCGCGGCGGCGCTATTAACGAGGTCACCCAGAAGGACGCCGAGAAAGCGCTGACGCTGGCGAAAATTACGCCAGCTGGCGTGGAACGCTCAGATGTGGTCATTTTGATGCGCTTTGCGGCATCAGAGGATCAACTGCGCGGCCAGGAAGAAATCAAGCAGCGCTTGGGCGACAATTATTCGGTAGCCTTAAATACCGCGCCTAGAACGCCCGATTGGCTGCGAGCGATTGGCGCAAATCCGATGCGCAAAGGCCTGGATTTGCGCGGCGGCGTGCACTTCCTGATGGAAATGCGTGAAGCGGATGTTCGCAAACAGCAGCAGGACCGGTTTTTTGAAGACGTGCGCAGCGCCCTGCGCGACAAGCTGGTGCGCGATGCGCGCGTCATTCGCGATCCGGCGGGCGTATTGATTGAGGCAAAAACCGAAGCGGCGCGCGATGCGGCAAGTTTTGCAATCTCAAGCCTGGTTAGTGACTTAACGGTCACCAGCGAAACGCGTGATGGCCTGTATTTCCTGCGTGCGATCGCCACCGAGGCGGTGATTAAGGCCAAAATTCAACAAGCGTTGGAAACCAACCTGACCACGCTGCGCAATCGAATCAATTCCCTCGGCGTGGCTGAGCCGATCATCCAGCAGCAGGGCATCAACCGTGTCGTGGTGCAGTTGCCGGGTATTCAAGATTCAGCCCAGGCGAAAAAGCAGCTCGCCACCAATGCAACGCTTGAATATCGCGCGGTCGATGAAAGCGCCGATTTAAGCGCCGCGCAAGAAGGCCGCGTGCCGCCCGATTCGCGGCTGTACATGACGCGCGCTACCGACAACGAACCCGCACGCGCGGTGGTGCTTAAAAAGCGCGTGATCGCAGCGGGCGACCAGCTGATCGACGCGGTTTCGCAGCCCGATCCGCAGTCTGGCAGCGCGGCGGTCAGCGTCACCCTAGACGCCACCGGCGCACAGCGCATGCTCGAGTTCACCCGTGACAGCGTCGGCAAAGGGATGGCGGTGGTGTTTATTGAAGATCGGCCGACCACGCAAATCGTAGACGGCAAGAGCGTCCAGACCACCAAGCGCGTTGAAGAAGTCATCAGCGTGGCGACCATTCGCGGCGTGTTCTCAAATCGCTTTCAAACCACCGGTCTTGATTCTCAAGCGGAAGCCGCTGAGCTTGCACAATCGCTGCGCGCAGGCTCGCTTGCGGCACCGATGACGATCGTCGAAGAACGCACGGTTGGCCCCAGCCTCGGTAAGGAAAACATCGATCGCGGGTTTAGGGCGGTGCTGTTCGGCTTTCTGTTCGTGATGATCTTTATGTGTATCTACTACCGTCTGTTTGGCCTGATCGGCGCGTTAGCGCAGTTGGCTAACGTGGTGGTGCTGCTCGCGATTCTGTCATTGATCGATGTCACCCTGACTCTTCCCGGCATCGCGGGTATCGTGCTGACAGTGGGTATGGCGATCGATGCCAACGTATTGATTTACGAGCGTATTCGCGAGGAATTGCGCAACGGCATGTCGCCGCTGGCTGCGATCAACGCAGGATTCGACAAGGCGTTTGCCACCATCGCTGACTCAAACTTGACCAATCTTATCTCTGGCATTGTTTTGTTTAGCTTCGGCACCGGCCCGATCAAAGGCTTTGCAATCGTGTTGTGTATCGGCATTTTGACTTCAATGTTTACCTCGATCATGGGCACGCGCACGCTAATTGCGCTGGTTTATTCGGGAAAACAAAGAATTAAATCGTTGCTTATCTAAGGCGGAACTTGAACCATCATGGAAATTTTTAACCCCAAATCTAACGTCAACTTCCTGAAGTTCGACAAGCTGGCGATGACTCTGTCGATGGCCGCGGTTTTGCTGGCTTTTGTACTTGTGTTTACCAAAGGTCTAAATTTCGGCCTCGACTTCACCGGCGGCACTGTGATCGAGATGGGTTTTCCCAAATCACCCGACTTGCAGGAAGTGCGCAAAACCCTGGCAAGCGCTGGGTTTGGCGACGCGCGGGTAAAAACTGTCGGTGCCACGACGGACGTGTCGGTTGAGCTGCAGCTGCGCGAGGGCGTGCAGCAAGACACACTCAGCAATCAGGTGTTCGATGCGGTGCGCGCCAAATATGGTCAAGACGTCGAAAAGCGCCGTGTCGAGTTTGTCGGGCCCCAAGTGGGGCGCGATCTGATCGAGAAAGGCGTGCTTGCGGTGATTTACACGCTGATTGGTATTTTGATTTACGTGATGATCCGCTTCGAGTGGAAGTTTGCAGTCGGGGCCATTTTGGCCACCATCCACGATGTGGCCATGGTGATTGGCATTTTCGCGATCTTTGGTTGGAAATTTGATTTAACCGTGCTTGCAGCCGTGTTAGCGGTGATCGGCTATTCGCTCAACGATACGATCGTGGTGTTTGACCGAGTTCGTGAGAACTTTAGAACCATGCGCAAAGCGACCCCGCGCGAAGCGATGAACACCTCGGTCAATCAAACGCTGTCGCGTACCATCATAACCTCACTGACCACGCTGACCACCTTAATCGCGCTGTATCTGTTCGGCGGCGAAGCGCTCCGCGGCTTCAGTTTGGCGCTGATTCTCGGAATCGTTGTCGGCACCTACTCATCGATCTACATAGGCAGCGCCTTCGCTCTGTTCCTGGGCGTTACCAAGCAGGATTTGATGGTCCCCGAGAAAGAAGAGATCGGCGACGGCAGCAGGCCTTAAAGCAGAGGCAACCCTGGGCACGCCGTTCCCTTACGGCGTGCCCAGCTACCGTTTTTCAGCCATCAAGCATCGGCTTACTGGCAGCGCAATTTGACCGCGGCCGGAGAGCTGTAGATCGTCTTAATTTCTGGCCATTGGCCGTTCCATTTTGCAACGGACAGCGCTACTGATGATTCTTCAACAGCATCAAAGTGAGTTCAGCTTGCACGCGGTTGAACTCGGCTTTGAGCTGCGCTACCGCTTCTGCGGGTGCGGTTAGCGTGCCGGAACGAGCGCCGTGTTCGATTTTTTTCGCGTAGTTCGACAGGTAGGTGGCGCCCAAATTGGCGCTGGTCGACTTAAGCGAATGTGCAGGCCCTACCAAAGCCATCACGTCGCCTCTAGCGATGGCGTCATCGAGAATGGCGACGCTCTTCGGTGAATCCTCAAGGTACACGGCGACCAGGTCGGAAAACTCATCACCCATCACCTCGACCAGGTCGCGCACCACGATTTGGTCAATCGCCGGGCCGCCTGCGCTAGCGAACTCGAGCGCTGCATGGGCGGGCGCATCGTTGCTAAGCGCAAACGACATCACCACCGGAGGCCTCGGCCCTGCGGGCCTTTGCTCGACGATTGGTTCGGGCAGCTGATAGCTCGGCTTCGGAACTGCGGCTACTACCGGCGCGCGAGCGGGCGCGCTTATGGCTTGCGCGCCGCGCGGTTTGTCTGAAGTCCCGACGCGATTGAGCGCATCAACCGGCATCCACTTGCGAATCGTTTGTTCGAGCAAAAAGCGGTTGAGCGGCTTGGACATGTAGTCGTCCATCCCGCACGCCAGACATTTTTCACGATCGCCAGCCATTGCGTTAGCGGTCATTGCGATGATCGGAATGCGCTTGGTTTCATCAACGGATTCCCGATCACGAATGGCGCGCGTGGCTGAATAGCCATCGAGCACCGGCATCTGGCAATCCATCAGCACCAAATCAAAATGCGTGCGGTCAAGTTGTTCAATGGCCTCGCGGCCGTTATTGGCAATCTCAGCCGTGACGCCAATCAAGGACACCAGTTTTTTGGCGACCTGCATGTTTACCGGATTATCTTCCACCAGCAGTACATGACCACGCAACGGTCCCGACTGTTGGCCGGGACTCGAGATGCTATTGGGCGATGGCGCGTTTGCGTGCACGGAAGTCGTGCCTGGCAAGCCGTGGCCCTCGGTTTGGTCCACTACTTCAAGCAGCTTCGACAGCGCCGATATCAGATCGGCCTCGTTATACGCCTTGTCCAGCGTCGCGGACCGAGGGGCGCTGCGCGTCTCTTCGCTGAGCGGCTCGTCTCCAGAAATTAACAGCAGCTTGATTCGATCAAGATTCGGCTCGCGCACCACGTTGCGAATCAGGCCCTGAGCAGTCGAGCGCATGCTGCCCAGATCAACCGCTAGCAGGTCGTAAGCCCATGAATCGCCAAGTGTTGCCGAGGACTTGAGCTTCGAGAGAGCGTCGGCTGCTGTGTTGGTGATCAACACCTGCATGCGCTGCATATCGAGATAGTTTTGCAGGCGCCGCTGGAAGGCGTTGTCGGCGGTGACGACCAGCGCGCGCGAACCAGCAATATCGCGGCGTACTGATTGCATATCGCCGACTGACTTCAGTAGCGACACTGAGAACCAGAAAATCGAGCCCTTGCCTGGCTCGGACTTAACGCCAATCTTGCCGCCCATCAGATCGACTATGCGCTTGCAAATCACCAGGCCTAAACCAGTGCCGCCGTGAATGCGCGTGGTCGATGCATCGGCTTGCGAAAACGCTTGAAAAAGCTTCGCAGCCGTTTCAGCGGACATGCCGATACCGGTATCGCGGACGCTAAACAGCAGTTCAACATGACTGCGTGTTTCAGAGCGCCGCGAGATCGAAACCTGAATACCGCCTTTGTCGGTAAACTTGATCGCGTTGGAGACTAAATTGGTTAGCACCTGGCGGATCCGCACGGGATCTCCGCGCATCGCCAGGCGCACATTGGGTTCGATCGTGCCGACCAGCCGCAGTCCTTTGCGCTCAGCGGCTTTGACCATCAAATGGGTCACTGAATTTTGCAGTTCGCGCAGATTGATGCCGATCGTTTCTAGCTCGAGCTTGTTTGCCTCGAGTTTTGAGTAATCCAAAATGTCGTCAATGATCCGCAACAAGTGCTTAGACGATTGCAGCGCCGTGTTGAGATAGTCGAGTTGGTCGGGCTCAAGCTTGGTGGAACGCAAAATGTCAAGCAGTGGGATAACGCCGTTCAGTGGCGTGCGAATCTCATGGCTCATCGTGGCTAGAAATTCGCCTTTCGACATGGCAGCGGCCTCAGCGTCGGCCTTGGCTTGCACAAGTTCGCGCTCAGTAAGTTTCAGTCGCTCGACCTCCTGCTTCAGCACGCGCACTTCCGCTGAATGCTCCTCGTTGCTGTGTGCGTTGAACGACGGCGTAACGGGCTCGGCAATGGACACTTGGGCGCTTATCGGCGTCGAGCGGGCGCGCGCAATCGAGGCGATCACAACTGTGGCTAATACGACCGCGAGTGCCGCACTAATGCCATAACCGCCCGGGGCCAGCAGTGCGGCACTGAGCAAGCCAAGCACCGCAGGCGCGAAGAATGGCCACAGCAAGCGCTGATCCACCAGCAGCGCGGCTGCTGTCGGGAGTATCGCGACGGCAATCAGCAAAAGCGGCCACGCATTGATCGAAACGCTCGATAGCTCACCGAATAAAAAGCAGCCCGCGGCCCACATCACGCCAAGCAAAGCGAGTCCCGCTTGCAGCAGCCAAGGGTTTAGCGGCTGCTCTTGTTTGATCGCACGCATGCCTAACCATGTGCCTGCCGCAACCGTCGTAACTGCGAGCCCAAAACCTACGGCCCAGAGCAGGCTCGCGATGTGGTTTCCTCCGGGCCAATGTGATGCCAGCACAGCTAGAGCCAAGCCGATGTGCAAAAACGCCAGTGGTCCAAACGATGCAAAGACCGCGTGCAACGCCGCCGTGTCGCTGGCAGCGATTGCGTGCTCGAGATCGTGATCAGCCTGCGCTTTCGCTGCGCTGAGAGAAATTTTTACCTTACCCACGGTGCCCCCCCAACGCGCGCGTCAGAATGTCGCGCGCTGAAAATCAAACCCGAGTTCACCCACGGGTTGCTGTACAAAATTCCCCTGCACGTAATCAACGCCCACTGTCCATAGCTTGCTGGCGCTTTGCGCATCTTCGATTTGCGGAACAATGACGCGCTTGCTGAGCTTGTGACCGAGTTGCACGAGCTGCTTGAGCTCCGCTTCGAGCGTTGGCGTCTGCGCTTTTACCCCAATGAAACGATCAGCCACTTTCAAGAAATCGACTGGCAGATGGCTGAGCAGCTGAAAGCTCAATTGCGAGCCATCGAATCCGCCGAGGCATAGCTTGACGCCGAGCTGCTTGAGCGCCAAACCAAAACCAACCGCTGGGCGCAAGTTCAGCATCACGTCGGGCAGCTTGATCTCCAGTACCAAGCCTTGCGGCGACACGCGCCGGGTTAGCAGCAGCTGACGCAGCCAGGCGGGTCGCTGCGGATCCTTCAACGTAGCGCCCGATTGGTTGACGAACAGGCGCACGCTTAGGCCGCGTTTGCTGTGCTCGTCGAGCACGCTAAGCGCGCGCGAGACCACCCACTTGTCGAGATCGTTGACCAAACCTTCTTTCTCGGCGATCGGAATGGCGCGCGCGGCCGGCACAATTTGACCGGTCGCGGTCTGGATGCGCAGCAACACCTGATACTGCGGCTCGTGCTGACCTTGCAACGACACAATCGGCTGATAGAGCAATTGCAGCGTATTTTCGCGCAGCGAATCGCGAATCGCTTTGGCGATCTCAAGATCGTCCAACGGCGCGCGCTCGATCGGCTTGGGCTGATAGACGACTACTTTTCCAGCGCTTGAATGGCGCGCTTGCGAGCAGGCGCGCTCGGCCGCATTGATCATCACCGCTGCGTCGGCCAGTCTCGCATCGAACGCGCAAATGCCCGCCGCCAGCGAGATCGCAATCGAGCGATCTTCCACTTCAAACACATGCTTGCCAACCCGCGCACGCATGCGCTCGCACAGCGCGGCAAGCTCGCTCACCTCGCTATCGCGAGCCATCACCACAAAATGGTAATCCCCATAGCGCGCGGCAATCACACTGGCCCCCGCTTCGTTTGCAATCAGCGCACCGACCTGATTGAGCAGGGCTTCAAAGCCGCTCAACCCAATTTTTTCACGCAGCTGATAGGGGTTTTCTAACTCGAGAAAGGCGATTCCGCCGCGCAGCGCTTCGCGCTCATCGACGGCTAGCGCTTCGGCCAATTTGTCGACCAAGTACGGTCGATCAAAGAGTCCTGAGACTTGATCTTGCTTGTGCTGGGTTACCTTCCGTCGCGACAGCAGCCGCGCGCGGCGCACTCGATTGGTCACCGCCGAAATTAGGTGTTTTGGGCGAATGGGTTTGTTCAGGAAATCGTCGCCGCCCGCTTGAATGGCGTCGAAATGCTTGTCGGTGTCTTGCTCTCCGGACAAAAACACAATCGGAATATTAATGAAATCTTCGCGCTCGCGAATGATCGTGGTCAGCTCCATGCCGTCGCAACCGGGCATGTAAAGATCCATCAAAATCATGTCCGGCTTGAACTGGTCGAGAATGTCCAGCGCCGCCAGCGCGTCGGTCACCATCTGCGCCTGCATACCGGCTTTACGCAAAATGCTCTCTGCAAAAATCGCCTGCGAGCGATCGTCCTCAATAATCAAAATGCGGTATGGATCGGGCTTTTCTTGTTCAAGCAGCTCTTGGATCCGGCTCAGCACATCGTCCATCTCGACGCTGACGTGCGAGAAAGCGTCGGCGCCCAGGCGCATGGCATCAAGCCGCGACCGAAAATCGTTTTTCGGACTGAACACCATCATTGCAACGCGTTGCGTTGACTTGGAGCGCACGTTTTTAAGCATCGCGCCGATGGAGGCAAGGTGGTCAAAATACTCAGGATCAACCACGATTAAATCAGGCAACAGTGCCGCAAGCATTTGCGCGACATCGTCGGGGTCGTCAAAAATTTCTAGCTCGCAATCGGTAGCTTTAAGCTTTTTCTCAAGCCGATCACTGAATGGCGAGCGCGCCTTTAAGAAGTAAATGCGCTTTGGTTCGGCTTTCTTTGGGGCGGCGCGAGGAGTGGGAGGGGCGAGAGGAGCACGCGCAGGCGTCTCTACTGCGCGCACCACTGGCGCATCTTGTACCGACCGAGCTGGCGGTGGCTGTGCGATTGGCGCAGCTGCGCTTGGGGCAAAAGTGACGGATTCGACAGTCGCAGGACGAGACGGTGCAGCGGCGAGTACTTCAGCCACGATTGGAGCTGGGACTGGCACTTGAGCTGGAGCCGCAACTGCAATTGCCACAGGAGCTGGCGCAATAGCGGGAGCACTCGCATAGCTGGCTGGAACCTCAACAGCGGGTGCAGGCTCGACTGCCGCAATCAACTCAATTTCAATTCGGGGCCGAATAGGCGCGCGCTCTTCATCCAGCGGCAGCACGTAGGCGGGCTGCTCGTCGAACTCAATATCAACGGCCTCCACCGGGATCGGCGCAACGGGCTCTGGGGCTTCAAGCTCCAGCGTTTGGAAAACAATTTCACGCTCGTTAGCGGTGCCTTGCACTTCAACTGTCGGCGTGTCGGTATCCGAAGTCGCGGGGCTTTCGAGCACGATAACTTCGCCAACTTCCATGGTTGGATCGAAGTCACGTCCAAAGGGAGCTGGGCCTGCGATTTGATCTTGTGCAGCATGCGCATCGAGATCGAGTTCGGCGCTCACCTCTACTGTGGACACGGGCGCAATTGATGCAGCTCGATCCACGCGCGGCCAGCGTTCCCAGTAGCGCTCGGGCGCAAACACTGCACGAGGATAAATTTGATCGACGGAAATGACCGAATTTGCTGCAGCCACTTCAGGCACATCGAGCAGCGCGCCCAACGCAGCGCCACCGGTGCCATCGCCGATCGGATCGAGCGCGCCAACCATCCGCTCAATTTCGGCAGTTTGCTGATCATTCGGCACCAAAGTGCGATCAACAAATGAACTTAAGTAGACCTCAAGGGAAAACAGTAAATCGCTAGCTTGCACCACGCCATACCGTCCTGACGTACCCGCTAGGCCTTGAATTTCCTCGTATAAAAGGGTGAGTGCATTGATATCCCAGCCTTCGCGACACAGGCGGCGAATACGCCGCTGCACAACGCCCACGCGCTTGGGCAGGTGACGGATAAATGCTTGGCGCAGCTCAGCGGTTTGCTGACTTTCGATTTGTGTCTGCATGGAAGTTCCGAGTGCCGCGGGACAGGCATTTTTGCGCCCTGTACGAATTCAAACTATACACTAGCCACGCAGCGCTTCTTAATAGGCTGCGAGCACTTAGCGGAGCTTCTTAATGCAACCCATCGATCTTGAAAAGTTCCGTGACCCGCTTTTCACACGGACTGGACAAGTGCGTGCGTTTGTTGATTTTGTAGCGCTCAAAACGCTTTGGTTTAATACCGGCACGCTGTGCAATTTGACCTGCGCGAATTGCTATATCGAATCGAGCCCGACAAACGATCGACTGAGCTATCTGGAGCTCTCCGACCTCACTAGATTTCTCGATGAGATCGTCTCTCCCGATCACGTTGAAATTGGTTTTACCGGCGGGGAGCCTTTCCTCAATCCGGCATTTATGAGCATGCTGAGCGAATGCTTGCAGCGCGGTTTCCAGGTGGTCGTGCTGAGCAATGCGATGCGCCCGATGGCCAAACGCAAGGCCGAGCTGGCGCAGTTGCGCGCGCAGTACCCCAGCTTGCTCAAAATCCGGGTCTCGCTGGACCATTACCAAGCTGAGCGCCACGAAAGTGAGCGCGGCCCACGCAGCTTCAAGCCGACGATGGAGGGCTTGCGCTGGCTCAGCGCTGAGGGATTCACCCTGTCCGCCGCCGGGCGAACTTATTGGGGCGAGCCCGAGATGACGATGCGCGGCGGTTTTGCGGCGCTGTTTGCTGAACATGCGATCAAAATCGACGCATACGACAGCGCGCAGCTGCTGCTATTTCCTGAGATGGACGCGCGTGCGGATACGCCTGAGGTATCCGTTGGCTGTTGGGACATCCTGCACAAATCGCCTGCCGACATGATGTGTGCGTCGTCAAGAATGGTGATCAAGCGCCGTGGGCAAGCGGCGTCAGTCGCGGCCTGCACTCTGCTGCCGTACGATCCCGCTTTTGATCTTGGTACGACCCTACGCGGCGCGCTTGGGCGGGTCCAACTTAACCACCCGCACTGTTCTAAATTTTGCGTCTTGGGTGGTGGAAGCTGTAGCGGCTAATCGCAGGATCGAGCGCGGGGCTTTTCGCGCCAGAGCAGTTGGGCTACGCTTGCTGGCATGTTTATTTCTTATGCAAAAATCTTGCCGTAATGCGCCCTGGCCTGCAGCTCAAGCTGGGTCACCAGCTAGCGATCACACCGCAGTTGCAGCAAGCGATCCGCCTGTTGCAGCTCTCGCAGTTGGAGTTGCGGCAGGATATCCAACTGGTTCTCGAATCGAATCCGCTGCTTGAATTTCAAGACGAATCCGACGACGGCCCCACTGAATCGAGCGATGAGTCAGAAGAACCTACCGAGCAAGCCGATCTCGACTTGAACGAAGACCAATTCGATGACTCGTTTGAGGCCGATTTCGACTCGAGTGAGCCGATGGGTCCCCGTGGAAATTCTGAAGAATTCGACGGCGGCGACACGCAAATCGCCAGCGTCTCATTGCAAGAGCATCTGATGTGGCAGCTCAACCTCACGCCGATGAGCGCAAACGATCGCGCGATCGCCGGCTATTTAATCGAATCAATTAACAACGACGGTTTCTTGAGCGGCCCGCTCTCGGACATCTGCGAGAGCCTGGCGCTGGACATAGAGGTCGATGAAGCGGAAGTCCTCGCGGTGCTGAAGCTCGTTCAGCGTTTCGATCCGGTCGGCGTCGGCGCGCGCTCGCTGGCCGAGTGCTTGGGCATCCAGCTCAGCTTGATGAATGCAGCCGATCCGGCAGTGACCCTGGCGGCCAAAATTGTTGTGGACCAGCTTGAAGTTCTCGCACGCGGCGATCTTGACCGGCTGATGCGGCGCTTCAAGGTCGATGAAGAAACCCTTGCAGCGTCGGTGCGCTTGATTCGCACGCTAGATCCACGCCCGGGTGAGCGTTTTTCGGAATCGAACATGGATTACATCATTCCGGACGTTTATGTCAGCAAGCGCGGCGGCAAATGGCAGGTCAGTTTGAATTCGGGTGTCTTGCCTAAACTTAAAATCAACCGCTATTACCAGTCGCTTATTTCGGCGGCGAACAAAGGCGACGCCACCTATATGCGCGGGCAATTACAAGAGGCACGCTGGTTTTTACGCAGCCTGGAAGCGCGCCACGACACGCTCAAACGGGTTGCCGGCGCCATTGTCGAGGCGCAACGCGGGTTCTTTGAATCCGGCGCGCAAGCCATGCAACCGATGGTTCTGCGCGATATCGCCGAGCGCGTGGAGCTGCACGAATCCACCGTGTCGCGGGTCACCGCGCGCAAATACATGCACACGCCGCGCGGCGTATTCGAGTTCAAGTATTTCTTCTCTTCCCACGTCGGCACCAGCGATGGCGGCGAGTGTTCGGCGGTGGCGATTCAAGCCATGCTCAAGGAGCTGATGAGCGCTGAATCCGCGCGTAAGCCGCTCAGTGACGCGCAACTCGCAGTCATCCTCAACGAAAAAGGCATCGATGTGGCGCGCCGCACGGTAGCCAAGTACCGCGAAGCGATGGGCATCGCCACTTCCACCGAACGTCGGCGCTTGCAATGAGCGGTGACACGATCTGGTTTCGCTTAAGCACCACTCAAGATGCGTCCAATATTGTTGCGCTGGTTAATGCGGCCTACCGTGGTGATTCATCAAGAGTCGGCTGGACCACCGAAGCTGATCTCCTCGACGGCCAGCGCGCCGATGAAGAGATGATCCAGGCGCTGATCCGACCGCCCCACAGCCAATTGCTACTGATGCTGGAAGGCTCTTCTCTGTTGGGCTCAGTGCATTTGGAAAGCAACCACGGCGATGGCTATCTTGGGATGTTCACCATTGCTCCTGAACGCCAGGCAAGTGGCCTTGGGCGACTTTTTTTAGCCGCATCTGAAGACTATCTGCGCCGCGAATTGCACTGCACGACGCTCAAAATCACCGTCATCACGCTGCGCGCAGAACTGATTGCGTGGTACGAACGTCGCGGATTTGTTTCAACCGACGAAATTTTGAATTTTCCTGGCGCAGATCCTCGCTATGGCATTCCAAAGCGCGACGATTTAGCGCTTCGCGTGTATCGCAAAGCTCTCTAAGCCGTCTTCATACTTACGCGATCTTTCGTTTTAACGGCCACTTCATTGCGCAAGTAGACCGGCTGCGCCAAGTGCGCATCGAGAGCGCGCCCGAGCTCCCAATCGCGCTTCGCCAACGCAAGTAAATCGCGCGCATGCGGCAGCGCATTGGGAATTCTCTGAAGCTCCTTAAATAACCCTGGATAGGCCGCGAATCCGCTGCCCACGCCCACAGTAGCTGCGCCGGCCTTCGGCTGCCAATCAGTGGCATTGATACAGAGTTCGGCACCCAGCAGATCAACCAAACCGGCCGCACTAACCGACCAGACCGCTGCGTAAATCTCGCCCATGCGCGCATCCATCGCTGTGAGCACCTGGGAGGCAAGCGCCGCTTGTGATTGCGCGAGAATCTTGAGCGTTGAGACCGGCAACAGCGGCCGGTTCAAACCGAGCCCTAAACCCTGTGCAGCGGCAATCGCTATGCGCACACCGGTGAAGGCGCCAGGCCCACGTCCGACCGCGATCGCATCAAGCGCGCTCCGTGCGATGTCCGCTTCGCTAAGCAAAGACGCAATAGTTGGCAGCAACAAACGCGCGTGCTCACGAGGCGCAAGCGTATGGCGTATCAGAATTTGATCGCCAACCTGCAACCCAACCGACAGCGCCTCCGTGGCGGACTCAATTGCCAACAGCGTTACCATAGGTGCCTGACGATGACCTCAATTTAATCAGCAAGTGTTTTTTAGACTGGCGCGAGACGACACTCAAGCGCTACATTCCCACGCATGACCGACGCTTGTAAATTCCCCTCTAAAGCCCAGCAGCATGCGAACCTGGTTTCTTGAAGGATTTATTGGTGAAAGCAAAGCGCTTCGGCGTTTTTCTGTCACTGATTTCCCATTCCGAATTGGCCGTCAAGATGGCTTGCAGTTCACGCTCGATACCGCGGGTGTGTCGCGCAATCACGCTGAGATTCACGACTCGGGCGCCGGCCTGCGCTTAAAGGATCTAGGCTCGACTAACGGCACCTACATCAATCGCAAGCGCATCCAGGGCGAGCAGCCGCTGGCTGAGGGCGATATCGTGCATTTCGCGGACCAAGAATTCCGCTTGATCATGCAATCATCCAGCGATCGCCATGACCTTAATCAAACGCGCGCCGGGATTGGCGGGTTGTCCGAAAAAATGCCGCAGGGCGCGCGCGAGTTTCAGCAGCTGTTGCTCAACGCCAATGTGATTGCGGTGTTTCAGCCAATCGTTGACCGTTTTGGACGTATCCACGCCTACGAAATGCTCGGGCGCGGCGCGCATGAGGGCTTGCCAGTGTCGCCGGGTGAGCTGTTTAAGCTCGCCGAAAGCCTTGAGCTTGAAGTGCATTTAAGCGAGCTGTTTCGGCGCAAAGCGATGGAAACAGCAGCCGAGCTAAATCCGGACGCAACGTACTTTTTTAACATCCATCCGCGTGAGGCCGAAAACCTCGACAAGCTTTTGAGCGGTATGGAAAAAATGCGACGGACGTTTCCGCAGCTGAAGCTCGTGCTGGAAGTTCACGAAGCAGCGGTAACCGAAGCCGCGATGATTCGGCAAATTCGCGAGACCTTGAACAAAATCGATATTGGTTTGGCCTACGATGATTTCGGCGCAGGCCAAGCGCGATTGGTTGAGATCACCGAGGTGCCACCTGACTTTGTCAAAATCGATATGTCTCTGATCCGCGATATCGACAAAGCCGCCGAAGCCAAACGTCAAATGATCAAGATGTTTCAGAGTTTCTTGCATCAGCTAGGCATCAAAGTTCTGGCTGAAGGGGTCGCGTCTGAAGGTGAGGCAAAAACCTTAATTGAGTTGGATATTGACCTCTACCAGGGCTTCTACTTCGGCCGCCCGTCGCCGTCTCTCGATATCCTGCGTTAGGTATCGCCCGGTACTAGTGTCGCTATGACTGACATCGTGCTGTCTACGTTGAACGCACGCTTTGCGCACGCATCGCTCGGTTTGCGCTATCTGCACGCTAACTTGGGCGAGCTCATGGCAAGTGCTGTGATCCGCGAGTTCGTGATTGGCCAAAAAACCGAAGAAATCGTTGAGAAGATCTTAAGCGAGCACCCGCGCGTGCTTGGGCTTGGCGTCTACATCTGGAATGTCGAGGAATCGACCCGGCTGGTCGCGCAGCTGAAGGTTCTAAAGCCAGAGCTGATCGTGGTACTGGGTGGGCCGGAGGTCAGCTATGAGGTCGACAGCCAACGTATCTGCGCGCTGGCCGACTATGTCATCACCGGCTGGGGTGAGCTGAGCTTCAGCGCGCTGTGTGCGCAACTGCTCCTTGATGAGCGGCCTGCGCCAAGGGTGATTAAGGGCCAGCAAGCCGCATTAAGTGAGCTCAAAATGCCCTACGAGCTGTATTCAAACGCCGACCTTGAAAAGCGCTATCTGTACCTTGAGGCTTCACGCGGCTGTCCGTTTAAGTGCGAGTTTTGTTTGTCAGCGCTCGATAAAACCGCGTGGCCGTTTCCGCTTGAGCCCTTTTTAGGCGAGCTGGAGCGGCTCTATGCGCGTGGAGCGCGCCAGTTCAAGTTCGTTGACCGAACCTTTAACTTGAAAGTCGACACCTCGCTTGCGATCCTCGAATTCTTCTTGAGCAAACTTGAGGCGGCGCCGAACGATCCATGCTTTGTGCATTTCGAGCTAATCCCTGACCATCTGCCAGAAAAGCTAAAGACCCAGATTGCGCGCTTTCCAGTGGGCACTCTGCAATTTGAAATCGGCATCCAAAGCTTTGATCCGATTGTGCAAGCGCGCATTTCTCGACGGCAAAATAATGAGCTTGCGGGCAGCAATATTCGCTGGCTGCGCGAGCACAGCCACGCCCACCTGCACGTTGATTTAATCGCAGGATTGCCTGGGGAGGACATTGCAAGCTTTGCCCTGGGCTTTGATCGACTGGTGGCCCTAGGTCCACAGGAAATCCAGTTTGGCATCCTCAAACGATTGCGCGGCGCGCCGATCGCGCGCCACAGCGAAGCGTTCGATTTGCGCTTCAATCCGGACCCGCCGTACAACATCTTGTCCACCAGCGTGATCGATTTCGCAGCGTTTCAGCGCCTGTCCCGATTTTCGCGCTACTGGGACATCATTGCCAATTCGGGCCGCTATCGCGGCACCCTCAAGCTGCTGCTAGGCGACGCACCGTTCGCGCGATTTCTCAAACTGAGCGATTGGCTGTATGCGCAGACCGGGCAGACCCACGCGCTGGCCCATGAGCGACTGGTGCATCTGCTCCACGCACATTTACGCGCTGACACAGCCCTGTCCACTCAGCTAATTGACGCCACCGTACTTGACGATTATCGCCAGGCAGGCGGTCGCACACGCCTAAAATTTGAGAATGCTGATAGCGTTTTGCCGGCTCCGCGCCCGCAAAAATCAGCACGCGCCCTGCCCGCCCGACAAACCCGCCATCTGCAAGAGACGCGCGAACACGCCAGTTGATCGGGCCAGCGCAAATGGTAGCCAGCCTATGCCTAGCTCGTTTGCTTGCAGTCTTTGAGCCATGCCATGCGCTTAGCGTCGTCGTAGCGGTAGAAGACGCCGGTAAATGTGGCGCTTTCACCTTTGCGGAACGTCAGCACATTGACAAGTTGATTCTGGCGGAACAAACACGCGACGCCGACCCGCGACGCGTCTCCAGGCAGGCTCAGTACCGTGTGCTTTTCGGGAATGTCGAAGGACACGTTGTAATCGTCGCCATCCTCTTGGATGTAGTCAACGCGGCCCCTTAATGCGTATTTGCGGCCGCGATGACGGGCGGTGACGGCGAGCGCGTTGCCTTTGGCTTCGTCAGCGATCTCGCGCGAGAACATAAACACGTCGCGCACAGTCACGTCGTCGACATTTTGCATTTGCGCGCCTTTGCCAGCCGCGATTCGACCCGCTTCGCCATCCTCGACTTTCGCTAAAAGCCCACATAAATAGCCGCGCATGGCGTCCTGAGTCGCAAGCATGCCTTTTTCGGTTTTGATGGTGAATTGAACTTTAATGCCAGCAGCCGTGGTGCTGACATTGACCAGGCTGGGTATCGAGCGCGTCATGCCCTTGGCGCGCTGTTCGACCAGCATAGTGCCGCTGTCGCGATCCTCCGTGATCACATCCATTTTCTCGGCGATGACGATACCGCGCATCTGCGCCATCGCATCGTTTGGCGACAGATCAGCCAAGCTCACATGGCTAGAAAAATCCGTGCCGGAAAACGCGTTACCGGACTTGCTGAAATGGATCTCGCAAGCACCTGCGAAAGCGTTTCCTGCCGCAGCAGCAAGCAGAAGAGTGAGGACGCGCAGCATAGGACCTTCCAATGATTACCAAACCGTGCACGGTAAGGTTGGTGAGGAAATAACACCTAGGGCTTCGGGACGAAGCGCACGAAGCCGTATGCGAATGGGCTTAAAAATAAGCGCGCATGCCGCGTCGTGGCGCTCATGTAGTGCATCAGCTTCTACACGCGACGTAGGGCTGGCCGCTATACTAGCGGGCTTTCTTTAACGGGCGTAAGCCAACTCATGTTTAAGCGGTTTCGCGGTTTCTTCTCTAACGATCTAGCGATCGACCTTGGCACGGCGAATACCCTCATCTTTGTGCGCGGTCAGGGCATTGTGCTCAACGAGCCTTCAGTCGTCGCGGTGCGCCAAGACGGCGGACGCGGCTATTCGAAGTCTGTGGCAGCTGTTGGCGCGGAAGCTAAACGCATGCTGGGCCGCACGCCAGGCCACATCACCACTATTCGCCCGCTCAAGGATGGCGTCATCGCTGACTTCACGATGACCGAGGCGATGCTGCTGCACTTTATCCGCAAGGTGCATAAATCTTCCTGGCTCCAGCCAAGCCCGCGTGTGCTGATTTGTGTGCCGTGCGGCTCTACCCAGGTCGAGCGCAAAGCAATCAAGGAATCAGCCGAAAGCGCCGGTGCGCGCGAGGTTTATCTGATTGAGGAACCCATGGCAGCCGCGATCGGTGCGGGCATTCCCATCCATGAAGCGCGCGGCTCGATGGTCCTCGACATTGGTGGCGGCACCTCAGAAGTCGCAGTGCTGTCGCTCAACGGCGTGGTCTACTCCGCATCAGTGCGCATTGGAGGCGATAAATTTGACGAGTCGATCATCAACTACGTGCGCCGCAGCCACGGCACGCTGATCGGCGAAGCAACCGCTGAACGTATCAAGATCGAAGTCGGTTGCGCCTATCCATCTTCTGAAGTTCGCGAGATCGAAGTGTCCGGGCGCAACCTCGCCGAAGGCTTGCCGCGCGTGTTTACGATCAACTCCAACGAGATTCTCGAGGCGCTCCACGAGCCGCTAGCGGGGATTGCCGGTGCCGTTAAAACCGCTCTTGAGCAAACGCCGCCAGAGCTCTGCGCGGATGTTGCCGAACGCGGCATCGTGCTGACCGGTGGCGGCGCACTCTTGCGCGATTTAGACCGTTTGATCTCGGAGGAAACCGGACTTGCGGTGCATGTGGCCGACGATCCATTGACCTGCGTCGCACGCGGTGGCGGACGCGCGCTGGAAATGATTGATCTTTACGGCGGCGATTTTCTCAGCCTCGATTGAGACCATTTCCACCCACCATGCGCAGCGCTCGCGGGTCCGACCTCAACCCGCTTTTTACCGAAGCATCCAGCAGCGTGGTCAAGCTGGTGATTTTTAGCGTGGTGGCGATCGGTCTGATGATCGCCGACCACCGTAGCGGCTATCTGAAATCGTTGCGCACGGTGATCTCCACCGTGCTCTACCCGATGGAACGTTTGGCTCAAGTGCCGAGGTTTTTGGGAGATCAAGTTGCCCTTGGGGTCACCGCGCAGCGCGCGCTCAAAGCCGAAAATGACGCTTTGAAAGAACAGGTGCTGATGAACAAAGCGCAGCTGTCGCAATTCATCGCGCTTAAGTCTGAAAACAACCGGCTACGCGTGTTGCTCAACGCTCGCGCCAGCTTAAATGTGAGCGGCCAGCTCGCTGAAATTACCGATCTTGATCTTGACCCTTTTAGCCATCGGGTGGTGGTCAGCTTAGGCTCAGCGGCTGGTATTGAAGTAGGCCAAGTGTTGATCGACGACCAAGGCATCATGGGACAAATTGACCGTGTTAGCGTGCTGTCCTCAACGGCCATTTTGTTGAGCGACCCCAACGCCGCAATTCCGGTTGAGGTGGTGCGCTCAGGCGCTCGCGCAATCGCGTTTGGACAGGGCGATCCGGAGTCTCTGCAGCTGCGCAACTTGCGCAAAGGTGCCGCCGAGGCGGGCGATCTATTGGTTGCATCTGGCCTTGGCGGACGCTTTCCGGCGGGATTCCCAGTCGCCGTGGTGAAGAGCGTGCAACTTGATCCAGAAAGCGGTTTTTGGACTGCAACTGCGCGTCCGAGTGCAGCGCTGGATCGCTCGTTGAAGGTGTTGCTGCTTAAGAGTGAAACAGCGCCTGCACCATGAAACGTATCCGCAATGACGCAACCTTGTTTGCACTCAGCGTTAGCATCGCGCTGGTCCTAAGCGCCATCCCGGTGCCAGGCGCCTTGGGCTATTTCAAGCCGTTTTGGATCGCGTTGATCGCGCTTTTTTGGGTGATTGAGGCGCCTGAGACTTTAGGGCTCGGATTCGCGTTTGTGTTGGGTCTCGCACTGGACGTACTCGCCGGTTCCTTGCTCGGCGAACATGCGTTGCGGCTGGTGTTTATCGTCTATATCGCCGGGCGCTTTCGACTGCGCCTGCGTTTCTATCCGATGTGGCAGCAGGCGCTTTTTATCCTTGTGCTTCTGCTTAACGATCGTCTGGTCAGTTTGTGGATTGCGTCACTTTCCGGGCATGCTTTTCCTGACTACCGCTATTGGCTGGCGCCGGCTGTGAGCACGCTTTTGTGGCCGTGGGTTTTCCTGTTGCTTGACGGGCTGCGGCATCGCCGAAGCCGCAGTCGCGAGGCTTAAAAGATGCGCATCGCTCTACGCGACGCAGGCGCCGAGGTGAGGTTGTTCCGCACGCGCGCGCTAATCGGCCTGCTGCTGATGATCCTCGCGCTGGCGCTGGTCGCGGCGCGCTTTTTTTATTTGCAGGTTGTTCAGCATCGTGAATTTGTAGGCCGCGCTGATTCCAACCGCATCAAGCTTCAGCCAATTGCGCCGACGCGCGGGCGTATTTTGGATCGCGCGGGTGTGGTTCTCGCGGAAAATCGCTCGTCGTATCGCCTGCAAATTGAACGCGAAGAGATCCGGGATTTGCCCGATACGCTTGAGCGCTTGGGTCGCTTGATCGAATTAACTGCCGATGAGCTAGCCGCTTTCAAGCGCCTCAGCGGTGCCACTCGGCGCTTTATTGCCGTGCCGCTTAAGTTTGATTTGTCGGAAACGGACATCGCGCGCTTTGCCTTGGATCGCCATTTGTTCCCAGGCGTTGAGGTTGCCCCGTACGACGTGCGCTATTACCCGCTAGGTGCTGAGATGGCGCACGTCTTGGGCTATGTGGGGCGTATTGATGAACGCGATTTGGGAGCCTTAGATGCGGGTCAGTACGCCGGATCCAGCCATGTCGGCAAGCTCGGCCTTGAGCAGCGTTACGAGTCACTGCTGCATGGCAAAGTTGGCTTCACCCAAGTGGAGGTGAACGCACAGGGGCGCGTTTTGCGGACGCTGAGCAAACGCGCGCCGATTCGCGGGGCGGACTTGCACTTGAGCATCGACGCTGAGTTACAGCGCGAGGCGATCCGTGCTTTTGGCGATGTCACCGGCGCTTTGGTGGCACTTGATCCGCGCACTGGAGAGGTGCTGTGCTTGGTCTCCGTTCCTGGCTACGATCCGAATCCTTTTGTGAACGGAATCAGCCGCTTAGACTACGCAAAGCTGATCAATTCGGTTGAGCGCCCGCTGTTCAATCGGGCACTTCGAGGCGTCTATGAACCAGGCTCGACGATCAAACCATTTATCGGTTTGGGTGGGTTGGATCTCGGCTTACGCACGCCCGATTACCGGATCTATTCCTCAGGGGTATTTCGCCTACCGGGGCGACCTGAGCGCTATCGCGATTGGAAACGCAGCGGGCACGGCAGCGTGGATCTCACCCAGGCGCTCGCGCAATCGGTCAACACGTATTTCTACCAACTGGCTTTCGACATGGGGATCGATCGCATCCATTTGTGGCTGGCGCAATTTGGCTTTGGCGCGATAACGGGCGTCGATGTGGGCAACGAAGTCACCGGCCTATTGCCATCGCGGGAATGGAAGCTGCGCGCGCGCAAGCAGCCGTGGTTTCCCGGAGAAACGGTAATTACCGGAATTGGTCAGGGATTTCTCACCGCCACGCCGATCCAATTGGCGGTCGCTACGGCAACGCTTGCCAATGGCGGTGTTAAGCGCCAACCGCACGTATTGCGCGCAATCAACGAACAAGCCGTCGTCCTTGCACCGGCGGCTGGGTCAATCGTCAGCAATCAGGAGCACCTGAACTTAGTCATCACAGGTATGAAAGCGGTCGTGCATGATCCAAAGGGTTCGGCGCGTCAATTGGGCATTGGCATACCGTACTTAATGGCCGCAAAAACTGGCACGGCGCAGGTCTACACGCGCAAAGCCAATACCGAATACGACGAGAAACGCACGGCACTCGCGCTGCGCAACAACGCGCTTTTTATTGCGTTCGCGCCGGCAGAGCAGCCGCGCATAGCGCTTGCAGTGATCGTCGAACACGGCTCGTCTGGCTCGAAAGCGGCAGGCCCGATCGCCAAGCAGGTTCTCGATTTTTACTTGAAACGCAATCCGTGAAAGACGACGCGTACCGACGATTGGAATTTATTGAGCGCATATGGCGCCGAGCGACTGCCAACCCGCGCATGGATTGGCTCCTTCTAGCGCTGATCCACCTCGCCTTTGGCTTCGGTCTAGTGGTGCTCTACAGCGCCGCAAACTTGCATGGCTTGGATCAACAGGTCCTTGATCCGGTAATCAAGCAGTCGCTCAGATTTGCCTTGGGGCTTTTAATCTTGCTAGTGGTGGCGCGCACGCCGCCGCAGTTTTTACGTGCGTGGTCGCCATGGTTGTATGCGCTAAGTTTAGGCCTGTTACTTGCGGTAACTGCCTTCGGCGAAGGCAAAGGCGCGCACCGCTGGTTGGACCTCGGCATCCTGCGTTTTCAGCCGTCAGAGTTGATGAAGCTTGGTTTGCCCATGATGCTGGCTTGGTATCTGCATGCGCGCTCACTGCCGCCGAATTTTAAGGATTTATGCGTATGCGCTGTGCTCATTGCGCTGCCCTTTTTTTTGATCGCCGAGCAGCCTGACCTCGGCACCGCGCTGTTAGTGGCGGTCAGCGGTGTTTTTGTGGTCTATTTGGCCGGGCTTAGCTGGCGCTGGATTTTGGCTTTGAGCGCCAGCTCGCTGGCTTTGCTTCCGGTGCTTTGGCAATTCATGCATGAGTACCAACGCAACCGCGTGCGTGTGTTGATCGATCCGCAAGCCGACCCGTTAGGCACGGGTTGGAACATCATCCAGTCGAAAATTGCCGTCGGCTCTGGCGGCTGGTTTGGCAAAGGCTGGCTGAAGGGTACGCAATCTGGCCTTGATTTCTTACCCGAGCACCATACCGATTTTATCGGCGCGGTGTTGGCCGAGGAGTTCGGCTTCGTCGGTATTTGCGCCCTGCTGATAATCTACTTGGTAATCATCGCGCGCGGCCTAAAGATCGCTTCCGACGCTCGTGACAGCTATTCCAGACTGCTGGCAGGATCCATTGCGATGACCTTTTTTGTTTACGTCGCGGTCAATGGCGGGATGATTTCCGGAATGCTGCCGGTGGTTGGCGTGCCGCTGCCGATGGTGTCCTACGGTGGCACCGCACTGGTTACCTTAATGGCGAGCTTTGGCATCCTGCTTTCAATTCACGCGCACCGCAAGTCGCGCAAAGGGCGCTGAGTTCACTTAAACCTAGAAACCTCTGGGCAAACTGCTGGGCAAAAAAAAGCCGCCGTATCGCATCCTCGATACTGCGGCTTTTCGCCCTTGTTGCCTTATGCCCAACTGCCTAAAAATTGCCCAACCTACCCACAAAAAAGTGCCTAGAACTCAAGCCGCCAAACGGCCTGTAATTCCAGCAGATCACCTGCTCCGTCGTTGTTACCAACGCGCGGGCCCAAGAAATATTGGCTTGGCGAATAGGTTGCCGCCACACTAAAAGCCGCGCCAGCGCCGAGCGCCTGATCAAACCCCACAACCAAGTTACGCGCTGCCGACTGCTGCGCAAGCGCACTGCGCAGTGCTCCAGACGATGGAAGCGGCTGCAGTCGAGTCGCGTAGGTGACACGCACCATCGAGTCGTCTGCCGCCTGCCAGTTCACCGTGGCGCGATAGACCGTGAGGTCACGCCATTCGAACGAAGGGCTGGTGCTATCACCCAGCAAGGAGACCAAACGGTTTGGCAACGCGTTAGAGGTGAACGCAGGCACATCGCTGTACAAAAGGCGATCAACGCCCAAATCAACCGACGCTGTTGACGTTGCGTGCAGGTTCACGCCCATTGAGACTGTTGCTGGCACATCAAAGTCGCCCGGCTCACTGAACAAGCCGCGCAGGCGTTGAAAAGCATCCATATCGACGCGCGATTGGTAGTCAAGTGCGACCGATGCATTTTCGCCCAGGTACTGATCAAAGCCCACGCGCAGCGCTGAACCTGAAGAGACCTCCGAGCGCACCGTAGCGCGTTGCAAGGGATTGGCAAAGTCAACGCTTTGCTGGCCCAAGCCCGATAAAAACTGCTGCTGAGCAAATACCGCACCAACGCGTATTTGTGAGCCGGTATCGAATGCCGCCGCTAATTCAGGCGAGCTGGTTGCACGGATTAACTCGCCGCTCGCTTGCAATGCCGCACCAAAAACGCGCAACCCCGGCTGTGCGCTGATCGCGCCAGAGGTCTGCTGCAAACTCGCGCTAAACGCTGCGCTTTTAAATAGCGGTGCCCAGCGATTCTCGGTTGCATTGAGCAACGACTTGCTAATCACCAACGAAGCTTGACCATCGCTAGGCGACGCCGCACCCAACGACACGCTGATCTCCGGCGCAAGCTGGTAAAGCGCATATTGATACCAATCGCCCAGGGCGGCTTGCGCCGCCGATGCTTTCGCGTGAGCTCCGGATGCGCCGCAAAGCAAGCCGAGTGCGATGCACTGTGGGAGAAAGAAGCGGCTGGCGGGGATGTGTTGCATCTGTGTCGCATAGAGTGTCAAAAAAACAACAGATTTGTCAACAATGTTGTTTCTGAACCACAAGTCTTTTTAGAGCCTAAAGTTCAACAGTCCTATTCAACAACTTGGCCATTATGGTAGACGTCCTGAACATCGTCTAAATCTTCCAGTCGATCGATCAAATCCATCAGCGTTTCAGCTGCATCGCCAGCAATTTCAATGCGGTTGGCCGGGCGCATCACCACACCTGACTCAATGGGCTCCACATGCGCTGCTCGAAGGGCAAGTTTGATTGGCTCAAAAAGTTCAGCCGTGCAAACCACGACGCTTAATCCGTCAGCGCTTTGTACGTCATCAGCGCCGGCTTCCAATGCGAGTTCAAACAGGCGCTCCTCTTCAAGGCTTGAACGTGTTTCGAAGGTTAGTTCTCCTACTTTGCTGAACTGGAACGCCACCGATCCGCTGGTGCCCAGATTTCCGCCGTGCTTGTGCAGCGCATGGCGAACTTCAGCGACGGTGCGCGTTTGATTGTCTGACATGCAATCAATGATGATGGCCACACCGCAGGGCCCATAGCCTTCATAGCGCAGCTCGAACATCTCGCCGCCGCCGTCCGCGCCCGAACCGCGTTTCACCGCGCGCTCGATGGTGTCCTTGGTCATGTTTGCCGACAGCGCTTTATCAACCGCGATGCGCAAACGCGCGTTATGGGCGATGTCGGCACCCCCGCGCGCTGCAATCGTGATCTCGCGGATCAGTTTGGTAAATGCTTTCGCGCGCCGTGAATCTTCGGCGTTTTTGCGACCTTCAATACTCGGGCCTCGGCCCATAAAAACCCCTTAGCAAAACTCATTTATTGACCGACTAGATTAGCCTGTCAAACAGGTGTTCAGCAAAACCGCACGTTTAAAGGTTGGCGATCAGCGCATCGGTGAACTGGTCGCAGTTGCTGTGGCCACCTAGATCCGGCGTGACCGTTTCTTTCGCAGCAATCGTTTCCGCCAAGGCCGAGCGCAGGCGCGTGGCTTGTGCGCTGAATGTCAAGTAATCGAGCATCATCGCAGACGCCAAAATCAGCGCGCTCGGGTTGGCGATCCGCTTACCTGCGATATCTGGCGCGGAGCCGTGGACAGCTTCAAAGATCGCCGCCGATGTACCCATATTGGCGCCCGGCGCAAGCCCTAAGCCGCCAACTAGACCAGCGCACAGATCAGATAAAATGTCGCCGAATAAATTGGTGGTGACAATCACATCGAACTGATGCGGATTCATGACCAGCTGCATGCAAGTGTTATCGACGATCATCTCGTTGCAGCGGATTTGCGGGTAGTCGAGCGCCACTTCGCGCGCCACACGCAGGAACAAACCCGAGGTGGTTTTCATGATGTTGGCTTTGTGCACAACCGTCACTTTCTTGCGGCCGGTTTTGACCGCGTAGTCAAAAGCGTAGCGCGCAATCCGCTCGCTGCCCGCACGGGTGATGCGAATCTGCGATGTCGCGTAAGAATCATCCGCTGCAATCGCGGCGCCTTCTGAGCCATAGGCACCCTCGGTATTTTCGCGAATGGTGAGGATATCGATGCCGTCATAGCGCGCCTTGGTGCCCGTAAAAGAAATCGCCGGGCGCACGTTGGCGTACAGGTCAAAACGCTTGCGCAGCGCTACATTGATCGAGGAAAAGCCGTCACCAATCGGGGTGCTCAACGGTCCTTTGAGCGCCACTCGGTTGCGTTCGATTGAATCGATAGTTGATTGCGGCAGTAATTCCGTCCCAGTCTCTAAAGCCGAAATTCCAGCGCTGGCAAATTCGTACTTGAGATCGAGCTTTAATGCATCTAAGACGCGCAGCGTGCAGTCCATGATTTCCGGGCCAATGCCGTCGCCCGGAATAACGGTGATGATTTGAGTCATGAGGTCCTTTAAGAATTAACGCATCAGTAACAGCCTGACATCGTAAAGTACGCAACGTTCAACGCGGGTTACGCGCCAATGTATCGCACCACATTTTTTGGCAGTTTGTGCCTGCTTGCCAGTCACGTCTGCGGCCAAGAACTTAGCACCGTGCCTCTGCGACTTACGCCGGGCGCGCCGTTTGAAGTGTTCGTTCAAGACACTTGGCCAAACAGCTGCGTTCCGAGAAGCGCGACTTTAAGCGTGAGCAAGGCTGAGATTGTTTTACAGGCAACTGACGTGAGCGCGGCCGACTGCAAAGCGATCAGCACACCCTATGAGCTTGCGGTCAAAGCGCGTTTACCGGTCGACTGGCCGAGCGATCAAGACGCCGTGCCGCTGCTTTTTACCCTTAGGCGCGCCGGATCCGGTGATTCAAACCGCGCTGCAAAACTGGTCGCTATCGGAGGTACCCCACGCCGCGCGGCTGAGTCGGGCATTTATTGGAACGATTCCATTGGCGCGTACCCTAACTCTGGACCCGGTGTAGGCATCACTTTGGATGTGCAAGGCGAACGCGCATCGGTGATGGCCTTTTATTACGACCTTGGCGGCAATCCGGTGTGGTACTTCGGCAATGGCGAGATTGTTGCCGATGAGCTCAAGCTCGACCTGCACCTATTGCGCGGCGGGCAAACCCTTTTGGGCGACTATCGCGCCCCGACCGACACGCTGAGCGCGGCCGAGCTGCTGATCAAATTTTCCTCACCGAGCCGTTTTACCGCTCTGGTCAGCGTGCCGCAGGGCGAGGGCCGCGCGCTGCAAGTGCTCAGCCAAACCCAGTCGATGGTGCGGTTTTCGATTGGCTACGGGCCGGACAACCTGCGCCTTGGCGGCGCATGGGCGGTGTTAATTGGCGCAGATACGATACGGTTAGAGTTGGTCAGCAATGAAGCGGGAGATCTGGTTGATCTGCGGCGCGGCTACGCTCTGAAATGCCGCCGAGCTCAAGTCGGCGCTGAGCCGCCGCCACGAAATTGCGAATTGAGTGATTCACGCGACAGGGTCGTTGCCGATTTCGACCAAATTGGACTCGAGCGCATGCGTGGCTTGTCACCCGCCGGCGCAACTGTCGTGGCGGTTCGCCTTGATTGACGAGCGCAGGCGCGCGCGCGTAGCCTCGCCGATTAAATTCGCATTGGGCAATCTGATGGTAATTCGCATGCGCTTGGCGCTGCTCGCTTTCGGCTTATCGGCCTTCGCCCACGCGCAAACGGCACGTTTGCCGGACCCCACATTTTTACGCTCGCTTAAGGACGACAACGTAAGCGCGTTACCACGCGGACTGACGCCCGGCGAGCGAGCGATTCGCTTGCCGCGACTGCAGTACAGCCCAAGCGTCGCACCGGCCGGGACGGTTTTTACGCCACCCGAATACGCGCCGAACGAAGGATTGATTTTGAGCTGGGTCAACCAGCAGACGGCTTTGCTGACCACGATGGCAACCGCGATCACCACCGGCGATCCCGACGCGAAAGTGTTTATCGCCGTCACCCAAGCTCGCCGTGCGGCCGCTGAGACAGCGTTGGCAAATGCTGGTGCAGTGATGAGCCGTGTGAAATTTATCGTCGGCGTGACCGACTCCATCTGGATGCGCGATTACGGACCGCGCTTTATCGTGAGCAACGGCAAACGCGCGATCGTTGATCATTTGTATAACCGCCCGCGCCCAAACGACGATCGCTTTCCGCAGCTTTGGCAGGCGGCCTCCGGCGACGCGCGTTTTGAGCTGCCGCTTGAACATGGTGGCGGCAATTTTCACCTGTTCGGCAATCGCGAGGCTTTTATGACTTCGCTCGTGTTGACGGAGAATCCGACCCTGCGCGCGGCTGACGTACGCGACTTATATGTGAGCTATCAAGGCCAACAGTTGGATATCCGTGACCCGTTTCCCAGCAGCTTTGACAGCACCCAGCATATCGATATGTGGATGCTGCCGTTAAGCGACAGCAAAGTGATGATCAGCAAATATGATCCTTCGCTGACCGTGCCCTACCAGGTGAGCGAAGCCGCGGCGACCGATTTGGCTAGTCGCGGCTACGAGGTGTTTCGCACACCCGGCTGGCAGTCGGGTAACGTCCACTACACCTACGCAAACGCGGTGCTGATCAACCGGTTAGCGCTGGTATGTCAGTTCAACGGCCAAACGACGCGCAATCAGCAGGCACTCGCCACGTTTCAATCCGCGTTACCTGACAAACAAATCGTGCCGATTGATTGCTCGAGCATCATCTCGCTTGCGGGCGCGATGCATTGCATCGTGATGCATGTGCCCGACGTCTTGTTCCGCAACAATCTGGAAGGCTAATGCGATTTCTGATAACCGCCCTGAGCTGCGCGCTATTTGTCGGCTGCGCAAGCGCGCCAAAAACTGAAATTCAGGCAGTAGCAATGGCGCAACCAGTGCCACTAGGTAAGCCGCTGACGCAGAGCAAACCAGAGCCGCCCGCGACACCTGCAGCGGCGCCGATACGCAACCGTCTGGTGGCGGCAAACCTGAGCTACCAAATTGACTTCTCGCCGCAGTTGCAAGGCGCAATCGACGATTGGCTTACCTGGAAGCGCGAAGACTTTATTGAAGCGCTCGAGAATTTTGCCCATTTGCAACCCAAGTTAGCGCCTATTTACGCCGAAGCGGGCTTGCCTGAGGCCCTGCTTTTTGGCATGGCCGCGAAGGAGTCACTAGGCCGCGCGCACAGCTACTCGCCAGCCGGTGCCGTGGGACTGCTGCAATTTATGCCCGCGACAGCAATGCGCTATGGTTTGCGCATGCAAGACCGCATGGACCTGCGCCTTGACGCACAAGCCGCCACTCGCGCCAATGCGCAGTACATTCGTGATCAACTGAATCTGCTCGATCAAGATCTAAGCCTGGTACTGGCCGCTTACAACTCAGGCGAAGGACGCCTAGGCCGTCTGCATCGCGCCCATCCCAACGCGAGCTTTTGGGATAAGGAAATCAACTCGCAATTGCCCGAGGAAACGCGCGATTTTGTGCCGATGGTGTTGGCGGCAAGCTGGCTGTATATGAACCCACAGCAGTTCGGCTTACCCACATTCAGTTCCCAGCATCAGACGATTCAATTGACCCGCCCGACCTCATTGGGCGAGCTGACGATTTGCTTAGCCGACGCGGGCGGCAATCACGATGGCTGGTTCCGCACGCTGCGTAATCTAAATCCGCGCTGGAAGCCCGATCAACGCATGCTTGCTGGTAGCGAGCTCGAAGTGCCTAACGTGGTTGCCGAGGCTTATGCGGCCCGTTGCGTCGATACGCCCATCGCCGAAAGCGCCGCACAGCTGCATGCTGCAAATTATCCAACGAGCCCAAGCTTGGTCGCCTATGTCGTGCGCCGTGGTGACACCCTAGCGGCGATCGCGCGGCGCGTGCCTTGCGCATCGTTTGAAGGCTTGGTGAAAATCAACGAGCTCAAAGGTCCTGGCTACACGCTTAAACTCGGTCAAACCCTGCAAGTGCCGCGCTGCGGCTAGCAATGTTTGCGCAGGTTGAATGGGCTAACCTGGGTCGCGCGCAACTGCTTGGTGACATAGCAAACTACCTTTTGCGCAACCCCCAGGAGAGTCCGCTGGTCGAGCGCTTTCAGCAGTTTGTGCGCACCACGCCAAATTGCTTCGAAAGAAGCCAAGCGCTAGGTCACATTACGGCGTCGGCGTTCGTGCTCAGTATTGACCGTCAGCGCGCGCTGCTGATGCATCACCGAAAGCTTGACCGCTGGTTGCAACCTGGTGGCCATGCCGATGGGTCGGTCGACACGTTGGACGTGGCGCGCAAAGAGCTGCTTGAAGAAGCCGGCTTAAGCGCGGTGCGCTGCAATACGCAGATCTTTGATCTCGATATACACGCCATTCCGGCGGGTAAGCTTGATGCAGAACACCTGCATTTTGACGTGCGCTACCTGATGCATGCCACAGATGAAACCGTGGCGGGCAACGATGAATCCCATGCGCTACGCTGGTTTGATTTAAGCGAGTTGGCCGAATCCGCCGAATCATCGATTCGGCGGATGGCCCAAAAAGCCTTATCTCGCTAGCAAACTGCGGCTGCGCGCGTAGAGGAAATACACCACAAGTCCGATCACGAACCAAGCCAAGAACAGCTTAATCGTGTACCAGCCCAAGCTGAAAAACAGCAGCAAGCAGCCGGCCATCGCCAGCGGACACACGATTGAGGCAAACGGCGTGCGGAATGGACGCGGCCGATTGGGCTGCGATCGGCGCAGCATCAGCACACCCAGCGCCACCATAAAGAACGCGAACAGCGTGCCGGAATTCGAGACATCGGCGAGCGCACCAACCGGAAATATCGCAGCAAACAGCGCAACGGCCACACCGGTCACCATCGTGACGACGTGCGGCGTGCTGTAAGTAGGATGAATTTTGGCAAACATTTTAGGCATCAAGCCGTCGCGTGCCATCGTAAAGAGAATGCGCGTTTGCCCATAAATCATCATCAAGATCACCGAAGGCAGCGCCACAATGGCCGCAATACCGACCCATTTGCCGACGCTGGGGTAGCCAATCTCACGCAGTACAAATGCCAGCGGATCTTTGGATTGCGAGAGCGCGCCGCCGGGTTGAGCGCCGACAGCGCCCACGGCTGCATACGACACCAGCAGATAAAACACCGTGCAAATCGCCAACGAGCCGATCAGGCCAATGGGAATGTTTCGGTTCGGGTTCTTGGTTTCTTCAGCGGCGGTAGATACCGCGTCGAACCCAACATAGGCAAAGAAAATCGAAGCGGCTGCGCCGAAAACCCCGATGCCTGAGGCAGGCGTGCCCCAGCCGTTCGGCAACATCGGTGAAAAATTTGCCATTTGCACCGCAGGCAGTGCGAGAGCGATGAATGCAATCAAGGCGACAATTTTTACGATCACCAAGACAGCGGTGAAACGCGCGCTTTTGGTGGTGCCGATCACCAGGAGTCCGGTGACTAAAAGCGCAATGACAAAAGCGATCAAATTGAACGAGCCTTTCACCACTTCGCCCGTCGCCAAGGTAATCGTATCGGCTGGCCCGGCCGTGAGCATACTTGGCAGCCCCATCCCGACCGACGCTAAAAATCCGTTGGCATATCCTGACCATCCAACCGCCACGGCGCTGGCCGCCACCGCATATTCCAAAATAAGCGCCCAACCCACTGTCCACGCAATAATTTCACCCAACACCGCATAGCTGTAGGTATAGGCCGAACCGGCGACTGGCACCATTGATGCAATTTCTGCATAGACCAGCGCAGTTAGCGCACACACCACGCCGGCGATAATGAAGGAATACATCATGCCGGGACCCGCTTTATTCGCGGCCACCGAGGTCAAAACGAAAATGCCCGTACCAATGATGGCGCCGATGCCCAACATCGTCAGATCGAACGCTCCGAGTTGGCGTTTAAGTCCTTTCTTTTCCGCTCCTTCTAAAATTTGATCCAGCGGTTTAATGCGGCCAAACAGCATGAGTGTGTCTCCGAATAAGGGGGCTAACAATGGGAACCTGTTGAGCGCCCTACCTTACTGAGCAAGCGCGTGGTCGGCAAGGAATATTCACACTTTCTATGCAGTTTAAGCACCGTCGCAAAATGGCCTGTGCCGCTCGCATTGCCGTAGAATTCGCGCTCCACTTTCTTAAGGTCAGCTCATGCTGAACATACAAGCGGCGGCGCAAACGCGCGGCCGACCGAAAGAACACCGAATCGGATTGGCCATCGCGGGCGGCGGGCCCATCGGCGGCATTTACGAACTCGGTGCGCTGCGCGCGCTAGATGAGGCGCTTGAAGGCGTCGATCTGAATGATCTTGACGTCTATGTTGGCGTCAGTTCGGGATCCTTTCTCGCTGCGGGGCTAGCCAACAGAATCAGCACTGCTGAGATGTGCCGGATTTTTATTAATTCCGAATCGCTCGAACACCCCTTCTCGCCTGAGATGTTTTTGCGACCCGCCTTTTTTGAATACCTGAAGCGCGCGGCTACAGTACCCAGCGCGCTTCTGGCCGCCCTCAAGACCATTCTCGGCAATCCCTTTAATATTCAGCTCGGCGAAGCGCTAGGTGATCTCGGCCGCATCATTCCCACGGGCCTGTTTGATAACCAACGCGTCGATACTTTTTTGCGCCATGTTTTTGATGCGCCCGGGCGCACCAATGATTTTCGCGAGCTGCGCCGCAAGCTATTCATCATCGCGGTCGACCTGGATTCGGGCTCCACAGTCAAGTTCGGCGCGAAAGGCTTTGATCGGGTACCGATCTCCAAAGCCGTGCAAGCATCGTGCGCACTGCCCGGCTTGTACCCACCCGTCGAGATCAATGATCGGCATTACGTTGACGGCGTTTTGCGACGCACTTTGCACGCATCTGTGGCACTCGATGAAGGCGTAGATTTGCTCCTTGGCATCAACCCTCTGGTGGCGTTCGATTCCAAACTGCGCCGCAAGCGCGGCAAAACCGATGGTCGCGCGCTCATTGAAGGCGGCCTGCCGGTGGTGCTGTCGCAAACCTTTCGAACGCTAATTCACTCGCGCATGCAAGTGGGTTTCGGCAAATACGAGAAGCGCTACGAAAGTTCTGATTTAGTCCTTTTTGAACCCGACGCTGATGATGCGGAGATGTTCTTCATCAACGTGTTTAGCTTTGCCAGCCGTAAAAACCTATGTGAACACGCCTATCGCTCGACCATGCGTGATTTGCGCGACCGCTTTGATGTACTCGACCCACTGTTGCGAAGACACGGTATCGCGCTCAAGCGAGAGATCGTTTTTGACACCAGCCGAGGGTTCGAAACCGGCATTGAGAAACCGAAGGGCGGCGCGCAAGCTTTGCGTCAGGAACTCAGTCGCACCCTGGACGATCTACAGCATGCGTTAACAGACTCTAGCCACGAACGCCGCCGCGCGTGATGATTAGGATCTGCGCTCTAACCGTAAACGATTAAACTTCCCGCAACGCGCAGTTTGTGGCGCAGACACATTCCCTTTTGTTGAGGAGCTGAAGGCTCATGGCCGATAAGAAATTGAAAAATAAATTTGGCGCGTCCAAACCGACTGAAAACGCAAAATTAAGCCCGAAAGCCATCATGGATTCGGCGCAGCACATCTGGTTGGCGGGCCTAGGCGCGTTTTCCAAGGCGCAAGAAGAAGGCGGCAAACTGTTTGAAGCGCTGGTTCGCGAGGGCGGTAAATTGGAAGAGAAAACTCGAAAGCTGACCACCGCGAAAGTGGATGAGGTTCGCGGCGTAGTTGAATCGGCTGTTGGTCAGGCGCAAAAACGTGCGACCGATAGCTGGGACAAGCTTGAGAAAGTATTCGAAGGCCGCGTGTCCAAGGCCCTTGAAGGCTTAGGCGTACCGAGCAACGACGATATTCGTACCCTGACCAAGCGCGTGGAAGAACTCTCTTCGATGGTCAAAACGCTCAAAGGCGGTGACAGCAAAGCGGAAAAAACCGCGAGCAAGCCGGTGTTGAGCGTCGTGGCCAGCAAGCCTGATGCTGCGAAAGCAGCTCCGGCCAAGGCAGCGCCAGCCAAGGCAGTTCCAGCTAAGGCATCTCCAGCTAAGGCAGCGCCTGCTAGAGTTCCTGCCAAGGCAGCGATTGCCTCCAGGGCATCCAGCGTCGCAGCAAAATCTCCGAGCATGAAGCCTACCGCTGTCACTAAGCCCGTTGCTGCCAAAAAGCCGGTGGTTAAGGGCACAGCGGAACGCGTCAGGGCGGCTGTTGAAAAGCGCGTCGGCGAAGCCAGCAAAACGGCGCGCAGCACCGCGGCTAGCGTGGTCAGCGAAATCCGCGAAATTGCGCAGAGCTTGTCCGACAAAGCCAAGTAATCTGGAGCAACGCCAGATCTCTGGCGTTGGTCGTGCAGATTTCCGGTTACAAAAAAGGCGCCTCACGGCGCCTTTTTTATGACGGAGCCCCAGCCGATCGGCTGGGCAACCCAAACTCTACCAATGCACGCCGCGCATCAGTGACGCAAACGCCACCTGCTCGGATGATGCTTCTGGCTTGAGCTCTTTAACGCCCTTCGCAGCCGACGAGTCCGGGAAGAGTTTGAACGCAAAGTTCATAAATACTTCCATGGGTTTCGGGAACAGCGCATGCATAACGGCAGCAAAAATCCCCAGGCGCGTGGCAATACGCTGTGGCTTGCGGATAATTGCTTCCTGCACCATATCGGCGGCTTCATCGGGTGACAAGGTAGGCACGTTTTCATAGATCTTGGTGGGCGCAATCATCTCGGTGCGTACCAGCGGCATGTTGATCGTGGTGAAGGTCAGGCCTGAATCATGAAGCTCTGATGCCGCACAGCGGCTAAAAGCATCTAGCGCCGCCTTAGAGGACACGTATGCTGAGAATCGCGGCGCGTTGGTCAGCACGCCAATGGACGAGATGTTGATCACGTGGCCGCGCTTTTTTTCGATCATTGACGGCAAGAAACCCATGATCAGACGCAGGCAACCAAAATAGTTGAGCTGCATGGTTCGCTCGAAATCGTGGAATCGATCGAACGAAGACGCGATCGAACGGCGGATCGAGCGACCCGCGTTGTTGATCAAGTAATCAACGCCGCCATGATCGGTGAGCACCGCTTTTACAAACGCATCGGCCGATGCCAAATCGGCAAGGTCCACCGAATAGACAAACGCCGTGCCGCCGGCTGCCTCGACTTTCGCTTTGGCTTCGTTGAGCTTCTCCATATCGCGCGCGGCCATGATGACTTTCGCGCCCGCGCTGGCCAGACGCATCGCAGTCGCGAAGCCAATGCCTGCCGATGCGCCGGTCACCACGCACACTTTGTCTTTGACCCGACCGCGCAAACTGCGGTCCAAGAACAGGTCTGGATCAAGGTTACGTTCCCAGTAATCCCACAACTTATAGGCGTACTTATCAAGACGCGGCACCTTGATCTGCGTGCCTTTGAGCACGCGCTCGGTATTGCGTGAATCAAAGCGCGTAGGGTAATTGATGAATTTCATCACCGCGCTGGGAATGCCGAGATCCTTAAGCACCATCTCGCTAATGCGCTTCACCGGCGGCAGCATGGACAGGCCTTGGCGCACCGCTGAAGGAATGAAATTAAACATCCGTGCGTCGACGCGCATGCTCATGCGCGGCGCGTGGCCGGCTTCGCAAAATAGGTTAAGCACCTCGCCAATTCGTTTGGGATTGGGGTCAGTCAAGTGAAACACATGGCCATCTTCGCCGGGCGCATGTCCGATGTGATCCATCGCCGCTGCGACAAAATCAACCGGCACCAAATTCATCCGACCGCCTTCCAGACCAATCATTGGCACCCATTGCGGCAACATGCTGCGCAGGCGCTGAATCAGCTTGAAGAAGTAGTAAGGCCCGTCAATTTTGTCCATCTCGCCGGTTTTGGAATGTCCAACCACCATGCCGGGGCGATAGATGCGGTAGGGCCGCTTGCAGGTATTGCGCACAATCGCTTCAGAATCGTGCTTGGCGCGGAAATACGGGTTGGCGTTGAGATTTTCTGCCTCATCGAACATGTCCTCGCGAAACATGCCAGTGAACAGGCCCGCCACCGCAATTGAGGAGGTGTGATGAAAGCAACCCGCGCGCAGCGTTTCAGCTAGCTCGACTGCGTTTCTAGTGCCGTCAATGTTGGCCTCAGACTGGCTCTCGGCGTCTTTTGATAAATCGTAGATCGCCGCGAGGTGGTAAAAATGCTTGATCTTGCCTTTCAGCAGCTCTTGGTTTTCTTGACTGACGCCCAGATTTTTGCGCCCAAGATCGCCGGTCACGGTGATCACGCGGTCCTCGCCGACACCCCAGCGCTCGCGCAATTCATCGAGTTTGCCCACCGAGCCACGGCGCACCAGACAATAAATTTTACCCTTGCGCTTGAGCAGCAGCTCAACCAAATGCCGCCCAACAAAGCCGGTCGCGCCGGTTACGAAATAGCTCATGAAGACCTCCCCTCGCAAACAAAAATGAATTTCAAAATATGCGTTCGTAAGATACTTCTTCGAAAGCATCAGCGGCTACGTTGATTGTTGTTTTCCGCTCATGCTACAAACTGATGAACGATCTGCCACTTTCTGTTTTGGAGCGCCCCATGTCTGACCTGCAAGCCGAGTTTGAACAAGCCAGCCGCGACGTCAAATCGTTGCCCGACAAACCCGATAACGACACTTTGCTGAAACTCTACGCACTCTACAAACAAGGCACCGATGGCGATGTGTCAGGTGCAAAACCCGGTTTTTTCGACTTCGTTGCGGTCGCCAAGTACGAAGCTTGGGAAAAAGCCAAAGGCACCAGTAAACTCGATGCGCAGACTGCCTACGTCAAGCTCGTGAACCGACTCAAATAGCCCCGGCCGCCTATCGCCATGACTGCTGTGCTGGCTCCCACTGCCGCTGCGCCGGTTAAAACCCGCGAGCGCATCCTGTTGGTGAGCCTTGCGTTGTTCAACGCGCAGGGCGAGCCGAACGTCACGACTAACCACATTGCCGATGAGATGGAAATCTCTCCAGGCAATTTGTATTACCACTTTCGCAACAAAGACCAGATCATTTACGAGCTGTTTGAGCGCTTTGAAAAGCGCATGGACGAGACCCTCGTACTGCCCGGCGCTCGGCGTCCGGACATGGAGGACATGTGGCTCTATCTGCATTTAGTGTTCGAGACGATTTGGGAATATCGCTTCCTGTACCGCGATCTCGTTGATTTGTTGAGCCGCAATAAAAAGCTACGAACCCACTTCTCGCGGCTGGTTGAGCGCAAAGCGGAGATGGCTCGAACGATTTGTCGCGCGCTCACCCAAGAGGGCGCCATGAGCGCGTCGGAGCAGGAGCTCAACGCGGTAGCGTGCAATATCGCGTTAGTCACCACCTTCTGGCTGAGCTTCCACGCCGTAAAACAGCGCTCCGGAGCAATCGACACGCAATCGCTTGCACAAGGGATTTATCAGGTCTTGAGTCTAGTATCGGGCTATCTGCAAGCCGATGAACGCGAGCATTTACAGGTGTTGGCGCGCGCTTACTTAAGCTAGCATCACGCGCTTATTCCATTTGGTTCTAAGCATATGCTCGCGCGAACGTTTTCCGGCTGCGACGAATTGATCAACTCGATCGACAAAGCCGTTCGCGGTCAGGAACCAGAAGCCCTGGTCCAATCGCTGCGCACTAGCATGTGTAAATTGATTCGCGGCGGCGATGTGCAGCTCCCCGACTGCTGCTTTCATCCGCAAGCGTCGGGCTACGCGCGGCGCGAGCTGTATCGATCCGAGAATCTTGGCTATTCGGTGATCGCGATGACCTGGGCACCGGGTCAAGGCACTCCGATTCACGACCATTGCGGCATGTGGTGTGTTGAGGGCGTATTTGCTGGCGCCATTGAAGTGGTGCAATTTGAGCTCACCGACCAGCAAGACGACCTCTTTCGGTTTGAACGTCGCGGCTCGATCCAAGCAGGCGTTGGCTCAGCCGGGAGCCTTATTCCACCGCACGAATATCACACTATCGCAAACCCGTTTCCTGACGAGATAGCCGTCAGCGTGCATGTTTATTCGGCCACCATGATCCGCTGTCACGTGTTTGAACCACAGGGTGATCACTGGTTCAAACGCGTACCGAAAACGCTCGGTTTGGACGAATGGGTTTAGGTTCCCGAATCCTTTAACTATTTAATCGACCCACTGCACAAGCAGGCGCCGACACAGTTGAGCGTGACCGATAAGGGCGCGGTGTGGATCGATCCCAGGTTCGTGCGTTGACATGGCAGCGCTTCCCGCCAGCGCGAGCGAACTCCACGCAAGCCAGATTTGTCTGGCGATTCGTGCGATTCCACGCGGGGCAACCCGCTCATATGCCGCAGTGGCGCGCGCTGCGGGTATTCCCGGCCGCGCGCGACTAGTGGCGAGAGTTCTGGCGCGGACTGATCAAATCGTGCCGTGGCACCGGGTGGTGCGTGCTGACGGGCGCATCGCATTTCCAACTGACTCCGCGCACTTTGTCGAACAAATCGAAAAATTGCGCAGTGAGGGCGTGGTACTCAAGAACGGTAAAGTAGTGCGTTCAAATTCGCTGGATGCGCGCCTGTGGGGCTAACGCCAAAGGTTGCCAAACCTCGCTATTCGTTGCTACGCCCGTAGAGTGCGTCGAGCTTGTGCTCGTAGTCCAAGTAGCCCAGCACGTCATAGAGTTCCATGCGCGTTTGCATGCTGGCTACGGTGTCTTTCTGGCTGCCGTCCTGGCGGATCGCGCGGTACACGTTGAGTGCCGCGTTGCTCATCGCGCGAAACGCCGAAAGTGGGTAGATGATCATGCTCACGCCGCTCGCCTTGAGTTCCTCCACAGTGAATAGCGGGGTTTTGCCGAATTCAGTGAGGTTGGCCAAAATGGGCGCGTTGATTTCCCGCACAAAGCGATCGTACTCGGCCACTGTGGTACAGGCCTCCGCGAAGATCACGTCGGCACCCGCCTCGACACACGCTTGCGCGCGCTCAATGGCCGAATCGATGCCTTCGACCGCTAGCGCATCCGTACGCGCCACGATCACAAAATTAGCGTCCACCCGACCATCAACAGCGGCTTTGATGCGGTCGACCATATCGGCCTTCGGCACGATGGCTTTGCCAGGACGGTGTCCGCAGCGCTTGGCTTGCACCTGATCTTCGATGTGGCATGCCGCCGCGCCGGCACGGGTGAGTTCCTTTACCGCGCGCTGAATATTAAAAGCGCCACCCCAGCCGGTGTCAGCGTCCACCAAAATCGGCAGCGCGCTGGCGCCTGAGATTCGCCGGATGTCCTCGCACACGTCATTGAGGCTGGTCATCCCCAAATCAGGCAAGCCAAATGACGCGTTGGCAATTCCAGCGCCCGACACATACAGCGCTTTAAACCCAGATTTTTCAGCCAGCAGGGCCGCGTAGGCGTTGATAACGCCGGGCAATTGCAGCGGTTTTTCGCTCAACATCGCTTGGCGCAGCGCCAAACCGGCAGAAATTGCAGTCATCGTTCTCTCGCACTTGGAAAAGTGCGCGAGTGTAGAGCGAAGCCCGTTAAGCTGCTTTGGTTACCAACGCATCAGCCACCGTGGTTACCGTCATATCGGCCATCAGCATTGAGCTTGATAGCATCTCCACTGCATCGAGCGATTCCATATGGCTTTCAACCGAATCGCCTTCAAGGGTGATCACCTCGACTTCGATCTCGACCGGAAATTCCAGACCACGATAACCATTGCTTGGACCCACTGCGATTCCCCGTTGAAAACGTAGGTGCCGAATATAAGGTCGATTCTAGAAATTGTCTATAAACCTATGAATTCAGATAATTATTTAACTGATCGATCGTCTGTGTTCTACGTGAAGGAATCAATGCGACAATCGCGCGACTTCTCCACAAAGGACGCCGCGATGGCTCTGAGCTTGGTTGATCTAGAGGGCGCCACCCTGCAAGCCGCTGAACGCAACGGATCGGATCTGCTGCTGAAGCTCGATTCGCAATTGTTTAGCGAGGAAACGCCCGAAGCGCTTAACGTGAAAGTCGGTTTTCGGCTGCGCGGGGTTGAGTTCAAAAAGGGCGAGTTCAAGGGTTTACCCAAGGAAATCAATGAGTTTGATATGCGCTGCGGCGAGATGCTGTGGGCCGTGCATTTGCCGCCGGACTATCGCTATATTGGCGAATGCACGTTGAATTTTCGCTTCAAAGATGGCCAAGAGGTGCAGCTCAGCGCGACAGAAGCGGCCATTGCGGTCGCGCCTGCTAAATGAGCAACCTGACGCTGCAGACTGATTTGCGCGGCGTGGTGCGACTTGAGCTCAATCGTGCCGAGCTTCACAACGCCTTTGACGACGCACTGATCGCGGAGCTGACCCAAGCGCTAAAGCAGATCGACGCCGATTCGCAGGCACGCGTGTTGGTCATACAAGCCAGCGGCGTAAGCTTCTCAGCGGGCGCCGATTTGAATTGGATGAAGCGCATGGCACAGGCGTCTGAAGCCGACAACAAGGCCGATGCGTTAAAGCTCGCCGAGCTGATGCGCACCTTGAATTACCTAAGCAAGCCGACGATTGCGCGCGTGCAAGGCGCGGCGTTTGGCGGCGGCGTGGGCTTGGTTGCCTGCTGCGACATTGCCATTGCCAGCGAGCAAGCGCGTTTTGGCCTAACGGAAACCAAGCTCGGTTTGGTGCCAGCGGTGATTTCCCCGTACGTTATCGATGCAATCGGCGCGCGCGCGGCACGTCGCTATTTCCAGACCGCTGAGCTTTTTGACGCCAAAACCGCACATGCGCTTGGCCTCGTGCATGAGACCACTGCGCACGCACAGCTCGACGAGCGCGTCGATGCGGCCATCCTTGCGCTGCTTAAAACCGGGCCACTTGCCACGCGAGCGGCTAAGGCTTTGACTCAGGCGATCAGCGGTCGCGACGCGCGCGCGCAGCTTGGGCTCGACAACGCCACCGCCGAGCTGATCGCGCGCTTGCGCATTTCAGCGGAAGGCCAGGAAGGCTTGAGTGCGTTCCTGGAAAAACGTTCACCGAATTGGATCATTGCGCCATGATCGATATCACGCTGGTGACCTCGATCGCCGCGCGCGCGCTTGATGAGGATTTGGCCCCGCTCCAGGAAGCTCTGGATGCACTGGGATTGCGCACCGAAATTGCCGCGTGGGAGGAGCCGTTTAACTACGCACAAACGCGCCTTGCGGTGCTGCGTTCACCATGGAATTACACCGAGTGCTTCGCCCAATTTGACCAGTGGTTGAGCGCG